>MDTG01257254.1_pt1 | contig 14571 bp, 11 predicted proteins | sample 811421 | NCBI WGS metagenome assembly MDTG01 (sample SAMN05326645, study PRJNA326480) | marine metagenome | isolation source: seawater | place: Pacific Ocean: South East | collected 2011
CATCCCAACCTAAAGCCTTAGTTCCCATAGCTTCAAGCATAATTTCATATCTAAGCTTGTTATGCTCCGTGCCATAATATTTAAAGATCGAGGAAGCAGCACTAGGACCTTGGTTAGATTTTTTTGATTCTTCAGCGGCTCTCCTTAGAGTAAGTGCAAATGCTTGAGAATTCATATCGTGATCAATGATTTTATTTCTAAGACCAGAGTCATTAAGTTTATCTTCTTTTTCGCCAATGTATTTCTTAGCCATCGTAGCTAAGCCGGAAGTTGGTTTTGCATCTGATTTTTTAGATGATCCGGAAGCTGCTGAACCAAAACCCATGCCCGCAATCATATTTCTTTCAAACTGCAGTAACCTTTTGGCCACAGACCATCCTTTGTTTAGTCCTCCAACAAGATTATTTTTTGGAGCAGTAGCATTATCAAAGAAAGTTTCACAAAAAGGTGATTTTCCAGATATTAGTTTGATTGGTTTAGTAGACACACCTTCTTGATCCATATCGATCAGAAGAAAACTGATTCCTTCATGTTTTGGTTCTAAAGGACCAGTTCTAACTAAGGTGAAAATCATATCGCATTCATCTGCATAAGAAGTCCACACTTTTTGACCATTAATTAAATATTCCTTGCCTTGATCCTCAGCCTTAGTTTTAAGACTTGCAAGATCAGAACCACTTCCGGGTTCGCTGTATCCTTGGCACCATCTTATTTCGCCTCTCACTATTTTTGGAATATGTTCCATTTTTTGTTCTTCTGTTCCATATTCAAGAAGTGCAGGACCTAACATCCAAATACCAAAACTATTTAAAGCAGGCCTTGCTTTAATTTTCATCAACTCTTCTTGAAGTACTTTATTTTCTTCAAAATTTAGTCCACCACCACCATATTCTTTGGGCCAAGTAGGACAAGTCCATCCTTTTTCTCCCATTCTATCCATCCAAAGTTTTTGATCTGGATCTTTAAATTCAACTTTTCTTCCGCCCCAAACTACATCACCTTGAGACATAGGTTTTCTCATTGATTGTGGACAATTTGCTTCTAACCAATCCTTTGTTTCATTTCTAAAAGCATTTAAATCTGTCATAAGTACCTCTTTTTTTTATGTACAAACACTAAGAATAATCTATGCTACGCAAGCTAACAATAATAAGTTTATGAATTTTTTCTTATTTCTTTCAGAAAACCCAGAAATATTATGGGTTTTTACTGTTTTTTATGACCTTTCTATTACAGTTGTTTTGTTCAAATTATTTGGGCTCAGAGGTTTATACATTGCTGTTACATTAGGAATAATGTTGGCGAATCTTCAAGGCGGCAAAGTAAGCGACCTAAATCTCTTTGGTCAAACCTTTACAGTTAGTATGGGAGCTATAATGTACTCAGGTATATATTTTGCCACTGATTTGATTAGTGAAAGGTATGGAAAGAGAGAAGCTAATACAGCAGTTATACTGGGAGCCCTATCTAATATAATAATTATGTTTACATTAGTTTTAAGTACTTATTACCTTCCATCTCAAATTGCTTCATCATCTCAATCTGTTCACAGCGCAATAGAAACTCTAGCTTTTTATTCTCCTATTTTTGTAATTGGATCAATAACTGCTTATCTAATCAGCCAAACTTTCGATGTATGGCTTTTTAATCGAATTAAAGATATTACCAAAGGCAGATATCTTTGGCTTAGAAATAACATTTCGACACTCTCCTCACAGGCATTAGACACTTTTATATATACCTTCGTTTGGGTTATTGCTGGTGAATTAAGTTTCATTGTTGCCCTTTCAATAGCACTGACTAAATATATTTTTAAAGTCATAATTGCGATAATAGATACTTTATTTATTTATATTGTGAGAAATTGGACACCTAGATATGAAAAAAATTAGTAAGATTGCTATTGTCTATTCTGATGCTAGAAAAACAGATGAGGCTTTGTCTAGAGCGACTGAAATAATAGAATCATCAGATTCTAGAGTTATCTTCTCATCTAATATAAAAAAACTTACTATAAATCACTCAAAAAAAGCATCCAAAGCTGATCTTATTCTTGTTCTTGGCGGTGATGGAACAATGATTGGATCAATAAGAAATCTTCATTCTTTAAATGTTCCTTTCTTGGGAATAAATTCTGGAACGGTAGGATTTTTGACTGACTTATCTTTTAGTAAAATTGATAGATTAAATGATATTTTGAAAGGAGCTTACATAAAGGAAACTAGGCCTATTTTTGAGGCTTATACAGACAATAGAAAAAGGGAAATATTTTTAAATGAGGTTGTAATCCACTCTGGATCAGTTACAAAAATGATTAACTTAGAATTAAGTTTAAAGGATCAGGTAATCTATAATCTTAAAGCTGATGGCTTAATTATTTCTTCTAGCACTGGTTCAACCGCCTACTCTTATTCTGGAGGAGGACCAATAATTTCTCCAAAATTAGATGCTATTTCCTTACTTCCTATGTTTTCGCATAGCTCTTCTTCTCATAGTTTGCTTTTGTCGAATAAAGAAGAAGTTATAGTAAAAATCATAGATAAAAATTTAAGCTCAATACAGATTTTTGTTGATGGTAAAAAAAATCTTGAATATAAAAAAAATGGCTTGAAAGTTCTTAATACAAAAAAAACTTTTAAACTTTATCATCCAAAAGATTATAATTACTTCGAAGCTTGTAGAAATAAGCTTGGCTGGGCTGTGTCTATTGAAAATCTAAAAAAAGATTAAAATGTTGAATAAAAACTATAAAGCTATACTTTTAACCTTTGTCATATCTGTTTCTTTAAATTTAAGTTCTCAGTCAGACTCAGATTTGGATTACCTTCAGTTATTGCCAAATTCTCAGGCTCAATCTATTGCGGATAGGTTAGGAATAGATACTGGGAAACCGGTTAATGATGAAATAAAAATGGAGACTTTTGATGATCCTAAATTTGAAAGCCTAGAGACAAAGCCAGAACTTCAATCAGAGGCTTCGTATGATTCCAATGGAGAAAAAGAGTTAAAAATTTTTGGTAGAAACTTATTTAAAGATTCTCCAACAACATTCGCGCCAATAGATTTAGCTCCTGCACCCATGGATTATGTTATCGGTCCAGGTGATGAAGTTAGAATTCTTTTATATGGCTCAAGTTCCATAAATCGAGCTATCAAAGTCAACAGGGAGGGTAATTTGATAATACCCGAGATTGGAGTTGTTCAAGCATCGGGATTACTTTTTTCAGAGGTTAAAACTAGATTAGAAGATATGGTTGAGGCTAGCTTGATAGGTACTAAGATAGAAATCTCTTTAGCTAAAATTAGATCAATACAAGTATTTGTTCTTGGAAATGCTGAAACTCCTGGAGCTTTTACTGTAAGTTCGTTATCTAATATTTCTAATGTTTTATTTTTTTCTGGCGGACCTTCAAAGAATGGTTCATTAAGAAATATTGAGGTAAAAAGAAATGGAAATTCTGTAGGTTTTTTTGATTTATATGATCTTCTTATTGAAGGAGATGTTTCCTCGGATATCAAACTTTCATCTAATGATGCACTAGTCATAAATCCTATTGGTAAATCAATATCTATCAGGGGAGAGGTTCGTAACAATGCTAGGTTTGAACTATTGGAATATGAAGGATTTAATGACTTGCTACGATTTGCATCCGGTCTTTCTTCAAAAGCTGATAAAACCAAAGTAACTCTTAGTAGGTTTGCTAGCAATGGTGAGAGAATATATAAAAATTACTCTGTAGAGGAATTACAGAATGTTGAGCTTGAAGATGGAGATGATATTTTCATCCATCAACTTTCAAATACTCCAAGAAATGTAATAAGAATCATTGGTGAAACTACTTCATCTGGACTTTATGCCTTTGAAGAAGGCATAAATTTAAGCGATTTAATAAAGCTTAATTCACATTTAGATACAACTTATACTCCATTCGCAATTATTGAACGAGAAAATTCACAAGGTTCTAAATACTTAGTCAGAGCAAATTTATTGAATAGTTACGATGCTGAAATTCCTTTGAAGCCAAATGATTCAATATATGTTCTATCTAGATCGGATATAGAATTCTTAAATTCAATTTTAGTAGCTGATTCACTTGGCCTTCTTAGTGAAAAATCAAGTCAATCTTTTTCTGATTACTTCAAAAAAAGAAACTTACAAAGATACAGTTGTAAGTCTCTTCAATTACTTGCAAAACAATCCTCTTCTTCGTCAATAAAATTTGTAAAATCTAAGTACTTGCCTAATCCTAATTTAGATCCATTAGAGCAACTCCAGTTTGTCCAATCTTGTCCGGAAATATTTGAAACTAAACCTTATTTAATTATCTTTACACTAGAAAACTCCTCGGTTATTTCAGGAGAAGTTAGAAATCCAGGGATATATCCTTCATATAAAATAGCATCCTTACCAGATTTACTCTCTTTTGCAGGAGGTTTTACCGATAAATCTTCAGGTTTTGTAGATATTTTTTCTGATGAGGGAATTTCTCTTAAAGTGGACATAAAGGAAGAAATTGATTTGGTTTCTCTGGGAGTAGATTCAAGTTTTTATGCTAATTTATCATCAAGAATAAATAAAGAAATCTTTTCAGTAATTATTGAAGGCTCAGTTGTTAGCCCAGGAATATACGGTGCTAAACAAGGAGAAAGACTTTCTGACTTAGTAACGAGGGCAGGAGGATATAAATCTAATGCTTATCCATACGGAGGAATCCTTGCTAGAAAATCAGTTGCTGTGAAAGAAAAAATTGCTTTTTTAAAATCTGCCGATCAACTAGAAGAATCAATAGCAACAGCAATTTCTAGTGGAAGGATATCATCCGTCGGAGGAGACCCAACATTAGCTCTTACTTCAATATCAAACTTAATAACGAATTTACAAAATGTTGAACCAGTGGGAAGAGTTGTAACTGAATTCGATTTAGATTTATTACAAAAATTCCCTGAACGAGATTTATTCCTTGAACCAGGAGATAGAATTTTTATTCCCGATAGATCCTCAACAATAACAGTTTCTGGACAAGTTTTATCTCCAACAAGTTTTAGTTTCGATCCCTCGATTAATGTAGGAGGTTACATTGAACTTGCTGGTGGATATGCAGAAGATGCTGATAAGCGAAGGGTTCTTGTAATTTATCCTAATGGAAGATCTTCGAGGGTAAAAAATTGGCCAAATAATCCAACTCTTGCCCCAGGAACGACATTAGTAGTTCCAAGAGATCCAAATCCTTTCGATTGGCTTGTTTTTTCTCAAGTCCTTTTCCCAATTATTTCAAATTTTGCTACAAGTGCAGCAGCTATAGCTGCATTGGGAAACAATAATTAGAAAATTTATTTCTATTTTTATTATACTGCTAGCAAATATCAGCTCGGCCTCCATTGAAGATTATATATTCTCTGATATCGGATTCACTTCAAATATGCATGGAGAATTAGGTTTGATCAACATACCATCCTCAAGAATTTCAGAAGCAGGAACGCTTAAATTACATTTGTCTAATTCAGAACCCATTAACTCTTTGATTATTTCTGCTAATCCTTACGATTGGATGCACGTTGCTCTGAGGTATACCGATATAAATACTAAGCTTTATAGCAAGTACGAATCATTCTCTGGGAGACAAACATATAAAGATAAAAGCTTTAATCTAAAGATTAAATTGATTGAGGAAACAGAATCCTTTCCTGAGCTAAGCATTGGATTTAGAGATTTTATTGGCACCGGATTGAATTCTGGTGAGTACATTGTGACATCAAAAAAAATTGGTGATTTTGATTTTTCTGTTGGCTTAGGTTGGGGATCAATGTCCGATATTAATGGTATTGATAATCCATTCATTGATTTAAATCAATCTTTTAGTAATCGAAGAATTGAAGCTAGCGGCAGAGGAGGAATGATTGAATATGGTAAGTGGTTCAGTGGCAGAAAAGCCTCTGCATTCTATGGATTTGAGTATATAAATAAGTACTCTGGCCTAAGATTCAAATTCGATTATGATAGATCTAATTCATTCTCCATACCCAGAAAAAGTGACTATGCCTTTGGTATTGCAATCCCTGCTACTGATTTAGTTGATATAAATATCTATAGACATAGAGGTACTGATATAGGATTTGGAATATCTTACAAATCTAATTATTCTAGAAGTTTGATTGAAAAAAGTGAGGTAGTTAATAAAATAATTTTTTCTGAATCAGATCAATTGCTTCTCAAAGACAATGAGGATGTCTTTTTTGGGACCATGATTACATTGCTCAATAATTATGGTCTTTATATTCAAGAAATTTCTTTAGATGAGTCAAATCTAGTATTGGTCATAGATCAAATAAAATATAGAAATCAAAATGTTTCAACAAAAAGAATTTTCCAACTTACAGATACTTTATTAAAAATAAGAAATATCAACAACGTCTCAATTATTTATGAAAACTTAAACGTAAAAACTAATGTAGTTTCGTTTCCAGTTCAAAAATTTAGAAAATTTTTAAATAATTCATTGTCGCTTAATGAATTAAAAAGATATTTAACTATAGAAAATCCAAAAAATTATCTATACGGCAATCCTAATTTCGTTGGTAGTCCAAGTTTTCCTACATATGCCTGGGGTTTATCTCCTAAGCTAACAAACCATGTTGGGTCACCAGAAGTTTTTTATTCAGGAGGCATAGGTTTAAGCTTTGATCAAAATATTGGCTTCGATAAACAAACCTTCATGAATTTATCAATGTCATTTAATATCTCAAATAATTTAGATAAGCTCAGACTTAAACCCTTTTCCAGACTACCTAAAGTTAGATCTAATATTAGGTCGTACATGAAAGAAGGCAAAAATAGTATTTCAAGACTTTCATTAACACATATTTTTAAACCAATTTATTTAGATAACGGGATTTTCGTTGCCGGTTTTAATGGAGGAATATTTGAGCAAATGTTTGGAGGGGTAGGATCGGAAGTTCTTTTTAAAGATTTGACCAAGCCCTGGACTATTACAGGGAATTTTTACTGGGTAAAACAAAGAGATTTTAATCAAAGATTTACTTTTAGAAATTACGAGACATTTACAGGGCATTTAAATTTTATTTGGGATACTCCTTCACCAGGGCTAAAATTAATTCTTTCGGGAGGAAGGTATTTAGCTCAAGATTCCGGTTTAACAGTTAATTTATCTAAAACATTTAAATCAGGTTTTACTTTAGGTTTTTTTGCTACCAAAACAGATATTTCGATACAGGAATTCGGCGAAGGTAGTTTTGATAAAGGCATTTATTTCGCAATTCCAATAGATTTAGTTTCAAGAAATTATCAAGAAAATACTGCAAAGTTTCTTTGGAGAAATTTAACCAGAGATGGCGGTGCATTTCTTTCTGGCGGGTTAAATCTTCATGGATTGGTAGAGAATAGATCTATTGATCTACTGAATTACTTTGAGGATGGTTTTTATGAATAGTAAATGGATAATCTTATTCATAATTCTTTTAAATTCATGTGCAAGTAATATATACAGCGAATTAGGTGGCATACTTTCTGATATCTTTTCTAATACGGATATTCCTGAAGAGGAGATTGAAAGAGTTCCTTATGCTTCAAAACAAATGAAAATTGGAAGATCTCCATTTTCTTTAATAGTTTTGGAGGAGGATTTGGAGGATTCACTAAAATGGACTTCCTCTAATATGATTAAAATTTATACTAAAAGAGGAAAAATAATAAAATTTTCAGGGATTGATAATGAGTTAGTTAGTCTTCAAATGGATACAAATAATCCATTGTTGACTGGTGACTTAACAGATTTAACCGATATTGATTTAACAGCTTTTTATACTTTTAGAAATCCAGATTTATTTGATATGCCAATTAAATCAAATTTTAAATTTTTATCCGAAGAAGAAATAATGTTTCTGGGAAAAAAAATTAGGGTAAACAAATTTATTGAGAAATCTCATAAAAACTTAATTAAATGGAATTTTGAGAATTTTTACTGGGTAGATCCTGAAATTAACCAAGTTATTAAATCTATACAAAATGTAACTCCCAAAAACCCAGAAGTAGAGTATAAAATTACTAGAAAATATAAAAGACCCGATTGACGGGCCTTTTATTGGTAAATTAATTATGTGCTGGTACTAGATACAGAAGTAGTATTAGTGTTCGTATTGGTATTTGTGTTGGTGTTTGTGTTGGTATTTGTATTGGTACTAGTATTTGTATCAGTTGTTGGAGTAGTGTCAACCGGAGTAACCTCTTCTACAACCTCTTCCTCAGTAGCTTCTTCTTCTGCAGCAGGTTCGATTGCAACAGGTTTTGTCACGCTCTCACCATCTTGTGCATCAACGATTGCTGCTACAGCTAATACAGCAGCTGCGATTGCTGCAATAACTCCACTAGATAAAGAACCTGCAGCTCCAGATGCACCAGAACCTCCAGCACCACCTGATTGAGTAAATGTTAGTGGTGATATCACTAAACTTGAAACAATAATTAATAGTTTTAAAAATTTCATAATTTACCTCTCACAAAGATAGTTTTTATATCTTGTTCAATCATATTATAGATTTTTTTCCCATTTGTGAATAAAAAAGTGATTTTTAGTTAAAATTTCGAGACTTACTTATTAATAAGTCGCGAAATAAGTCATAATTAATCTTAACAATAAATTTTAGTTTAAATTACATTCAGAAATGATTTATCTCCTTTTAAGAGTACTAAGAATTTTTCCTCCTGAGACATCAAGTAAAATAAGTTTACAAACTTTAAAATTTTTACATGAACTTTTTCCAAAGTTTTTTCGAAACAAATCAAAGAAATATTTTTATCCTCAAAATAAACTTGAAATTTTAAATTTAAATTTTCCTAACAAGATAGGAATTTCTGCAGGCCTTGATAAGGAAGGAAAGTATTTCTCATCAATCGGATCAATTGGATTTGGATTTATTGAGATTGGAACTTTTACACCAAGACCACAAGAAGGTAATCCTTATCCAAGAATTAAAAGAATAAATTCTGAACAATCTATCGTTAATAAACTAGGATTCAATAATCCTGGAATCATCGAGGGAATAAAAAATCTTAAAATAAATAAGCATAAGTATTTAGGAATTGTTGGCGTCAGTATTGGTAAAAATAAAGATACACCCTTAGATGAGGCAATTAAAGATTATTTGTTTTGCCTTGAAGAATCTTATTACCTTGCTGATTATATAGCTATTAATATATCCTCACCAAATACAAAAGATCTTAGATTGCTTTCTGAAAAACAGCATTTTTCATTATTGATAGAAGAGATTATGTCCGCCAAGGAAAGATTAAGACTCAAACATAATAAGGAGACTCCATTTTTTGTAAAAATATCTCCTGACGAAGATTTAGATCATTTAGAGCATATGATTGAGGTATCTGTGAAATTAGGCATTTCGGGGTTAATCGTATGCAATACTACTTTGGGTGAGGTAGAGAATTTTAAAGGAGGGATATCAGGTAAGCTTCTCAAAGAAAAATCGTTGGCAATTCTTGAGACTGTTAATATATTAAATAATGGAAGATTAGTAATAATCTCATGTGGAGGTATTTTTGATAAAACCGACTTAAACGAGAGGTCTAAATTAGGTGCTGACCTTTTTCAACTCTACACGAGTTTTGTTTTTGAAGGTCCAAAAATTTTAGATAAGCTCATTTGAAGTTACTTGACAAATTTTTCTTTATGATTAAAAACTAAAAAATGTCTAATTTAGTAATTGTTGAATCTCAAGCTAAGGCAAAAAAAATTCAAAGCTTCTTAGAGAAGAGTTTCCCTTCTGACTCATGGAAAGTTATAGCATGCTTAGGACATGTAAGAGATCTCAAGGATGATGAATCTGCTGTAGATCCAAAAGAATGGAATAATCTTAAGTGGGAATCAACTTCAAAAGGAAAAAAAGTTTTAAAAGAAATAAGAGAGCTAACAAAAGATTCTTTAGGAATTTATCTTGCTTCAGATCCAGATAGAGAAGGAGAAGCTATTGCATGGCACATCTTAGATCACTTAAGAGATAAAAAATTAGTTAAGGGGAGAAAAATTCATAGAATTTCTTTTAATGAAATTACTTCATCTGCCATCAAAGAAGCAGTTGAGAACCCCAGGGAGATTGATCAATTTCTAGTAGATGCTTATCTTGCAAGAAGAGTTTTAGATCATTTGATTGGGTTCAAAGTAAGCCCTCTTTTATGGAGGCATGTACCAAGGGCAAAATCAGCAGGAAGAGTTCAATCACCCACACTAAGAATGATTTGTGCCAGAGAAGATGAAATTGATGCTTTTTGCCCTGAGGAGTTTTGGCCAATAAAAGTTGATTTCAAAACGGAAGATTATATTTTCAGCTCCGACCTCATTAGGAATAATGGAGAGGATTTAAAAAAAATACCTATAAATTTTAAAGATGATGCAAAAAAACTTCAGCAACAAATAAAAAAAACAAAATTTAGCATTGCAGATATAAAAAATAAGGAAGTTTCTTACGCACCAAAAGCTCCTTTTAGAACGTCTACTTTGCAGCAGGCTGCATCTAGCAAATTATTTTTTAACCCTGAGAGAACAATGCAAGTAGCTCAATCATTGTATGAATCTGGTTTAATAACTTATATGAGAACTGATGGAATTGGTATTAGTTCTGAGGTTGTAAATGAGATAAGAGATTTAATTTTATTTAAATTTGGAAAAAATTATCTTCCAGAAAGTCCAAAAATTTACAAATCAAAGGCAGCCAATGCTCAAGAAGCTCATGAACCAATAAGACCAACCGATATAAATAATGAACCTGAAACTGTTCAAGGATTGAATCAAGATCAACAGAATCTGTACAATCTGATTTGGCAAAGAACAGTTGCAAGCCAAATACAAAACTCTCGATATCTTAGAAAAACTATTTTGATTGAAGATCAAGATAAAAAGTTTCAATTTAGAACAAGTGGAAGGGAGATTATATTCGATGGTTTCGAGAAAATATTGAAAGATGACACAGATCCTGTTGACTCTCAAAAATTACAGGGGATCTTTCTACATTCCATTCTTGAGTTAAGGAATGTTTTTACAGAGCAGAAATTTACCTCTCCTCCAAGAAGATTTTCTGAGGCATCGTTGATTAAAAATATGGAAGATGAGGGCATTGGAAGACCTTCAACTTACGCGAATACTGTAAAAAATCTAAGAGATAGAAAATATACTTTTGGTGCAAAAAGTATAAACCCTTCTGATTTAGGTAGGATTTTGGTTTCGTACTTATCAAAAGCATATGAATCTTTCTTTATAGAAATAGACTTTACTGCAGAATTGGAGAAAAGTTTGGATCAGGTATCCTCAGGTTCAATGATTTGGACAGATGTTTTAGATGATTTCTTTGCGAAATTACTAAAACACATATCAAGAATAGAAGAATTTAGGACTAGGGAAGTCTTGGATATGTTAAATGAACAAATTGGTTTTAGAGCTTTTCCAAAAAATGCAAAAGATGAGGTAATTAATAAATGTCCTAAATGTTCTAGTGAAATTAGTATTAAGCATGGAAAGTGGGGATTTTTTGTCGGATGCGGAGAATGTCAGTGGACAAAGCCAGTATTTGAGAAATCAATAAATTTTGAAACATATTCTAAGCTTCCCAAAGATCTGGGCGCTCATCCTGATACAGGTGAACCTGTTTTTGCTGATATAAGCATTAATGGTCCTTGCTTATGGACATTAAGCGAGGAAAAAAAGATATTTGGCACCCCTGATGAAGATGAAAATATTTTAGATATAGGACTTAATAGAGCATTAGAACTTATTGATAGGTCAAATAAAGAGAATATTTTATTTGTTGAATCAAATAGTGGCATACCTGTAACTTTAAAAAACGGAAGGTTTGGTGAGTACACTGAATTCAATGGATTTAATAAGGCTACCAAACTCAAAGGCAGAGTTACTTATGATCCAGACACTTTTAACTACAAAGACTTAGGTGATCAAATTAGGGTATTGAAAGCTTTGAGGATTCTTGGATTTGAGGAAGAATCTAATATTCCTATAGGAATAAAAATAAAAAAATTAGGAAAAGCTTTCAAGTTCAAAAAAGTTATTAAATACGGAGAGGAAGAATTCGAGTGTCCTGATAACTTTTATAAGCTTGATGCAGATGAACAGAGGGAGTTGGTGAAAGAAGCAATCAAGCCAAAAAAAATATTTTTCTTAGAATAAAACTAATTATAGTTTCTAAGAACCCCCAGGCATTTTCCTTCAATATCGAAGCTTTCAATTGAAGGATTAATTTCTATATCTTTGTAGTTTTTATTTTCTGGTCTCAAGATAATCTTTTTTTTATCAAAGTGAAAAAGAGTTTTGACTGTCACATCATCATTTATTCTAGCTACTACAATATCTCCCGGCTTAACTTCTTTTCTTTTATTAATTGCAATCAGATCACCTTCAACAATTCCTACTTCATGCATGCTGTCCCCTTTAACTCTCAGGAAATAATCAACAGAATCAGAAAAGATATTTCCATTAAATTCAATCCTTTCTTCAACGTTTTCAATTGCTAGCAGCGGAGAACCTGCAGCAACAGAACCAACTATGGGGATTCCAAAGAAAGATTTATTAATGGATATCCCTCGTGATGTCCCACTTTGAAGATCAATATAACCCTTTTTATCTAAAGCTTTTAGATGCTCTTCAGCAGAATTAGCTGATTTGAAGCCAAAGTTAAGAGCTATTTCTTTTCTAGTTGGAGGCATACCTTCACTAGAAATTACTTCTGAGATGAAGGTTAAAATCTCAGCTTGCCTTGTTGTAAGATCTTTCATACTGTTTATTTATACAGTATTTTTAATAAAAATCAAAAACTATATATAATTTTTTAACAAATTTTACTTCTTTTTATAATTTCAGGTTATATAATAAATAATATGAAGTTTCAGCAATTACTATATGTACGTGAGGTAGCCAGGAGCAATTTAAATGTTTCTCAAGCTTCAAAAAACCTTTATACATCTCAACCTGGAATAAGTAAGCAAATTAAATTGCTTGAGGAAGAATTAGGAATTGAGTTATTTGAGAGATCTGGAAAGCATCTAGTGGCTATAACTCCCATTGGTAAAAGAATTCTTGAGCAAATTGAGGAGATCTTGGCTTTGGTTGATGGCATTAAACATGCTGCTACAGAGTTTTCTAACGAAGATTATGGGTCATTGGCTATTGCAACAACGCATACTCAAGCTAAATTCACTCTGCCTGTAGTCGTAGATAAATTTGTTAAGAAGTATCCTAATGTCTCATTTCAAATGAATCAGTGTACTCCAGACGAGTCAGTGGAAATGGCTGCAAAAGGAGAAGTTGACTTAGCAATTTGGACAGAAACAACTGAAAAAGGCGAGACATTAATCAAACTTCCTGCTTATAAATGGTCAAGAAGCATAATTGTTCCCAAAGATCATCCTCTTGCAAATGTGACTAAACCAAAACTCAAGAACCTAGCAGAATTCCCCATAGTTACCTATGTTTTTGGATTTACAGGCAGTAATGACCTGGACAGAGCTTTTTTTGAAAGAGGCTTGAAAGCAAATGTCGTTTTTACAGCTACCGATGCTGATGTAATAAAGACATATGTTAAACAAGGAATAGGAGTTGGAATAATTGCCTCTATGGCTTTCAATGAACAAGAAGATAAAGACCTTGTTGCAATTAATGCAAACCACCTATTTGATTCAGGAACAACATATATAGGCTTTAGAAGGGGGACGTATCTTAGAAGTCACTTATACGAATTTATTCAAATGTTTGCTCCACATTTGAAAACAGAACTAATTGCAAAAGCATGCGCAACAAAATCAAAAAAGGAATTAGACAAAATATTTGAATCCATTAAGCTCATCAGGAGATAATTTGGATTACTTGTGCCTAGATTTTGAAGGGGTTTTAATTCCCGAAATATGGCAAGAAGTATCAAAGGCGACTGGTATTAAAGACCTGATGCTTACAACTCAAGATCTTGAGAGTTACGAAGAGCTAATGGATATTCGCCTAAAATTAGTTTCCGATAACAACATTTCAATTTACGACATCAACGAGATTGTTGAAAATATGCAGCCTATGGATGGCGCAGCTGATTTTTTATCTTGGGCAAGAGATAATTTTCAAGTATCCATTGTTTCAGATACCTTTTATGAGTTATGTTGGCCTTTAGTTAGAAAATTAAACTTTCCTCATGTAATTTGTCATCATCTAGAGATTAATGGTTCTGAAATAATCGGTTACAAACTGAAACAAGATAATAATAAACAAAAGGTCATAGAAGCTATTAAAGATAATATGAAATTTAAGGTTTTTGCTGCTGGAGATTCCTACAATGACATCAACATGTTGAACACTGCTGATCAAGGTTTCTTTTTTCAAGCTCCTAAGCACATAAAAGAAAAATATCCACACTTTGAACCTATACAAGATCATAATGAACTTAAGGTTAAGTTAGAAAACTACTTATGAGCTGGGAAAAATTAATAAAAGAGAATAAACCTCTAGTAGTTACAGGCACAATAAATGCTTATTCCGCTCTTTTAGCTGAAAGAGC
>MDTG01344457.1_pt1 | contig 14571 bp, 14 predicted proteins | sample 811421 | NCBI WGS metagenome assembly MDTG01 (sample SAMN05326645, study PRJNA326480) | marine metagenome | isolation source: seawater | place: Pacific Ocean: South East | collected 2011
CTTCACTTATGTTCGAGCTAACAACGGGTTCCATTATTTGTGATTGTATTTGAATTATACTTAATTTTACACAACAAAGTTCAACTTAATCGAATGTTAAGGATAAATATTAAGAAAAAAATAATGGATGTTGTACATAGTAAAAGATTTATTCCATTTAAAGAATGTATAAAAAATTATAAAGTAATAGGGTGGGGTTCTTGTTCTGATGTGATTGTATCAAATGAAATAGGGGACAATTGTGTTATTAAAAGGGTAATAAAATCATTACTTAATTCAAAGAAAATTGATTATTTTTTTAATGAAGTAAGTTGTTTGAAAAGAATATCGTGTTCTTCAATCGTTTCAATGAAATCTATTTTTCAAACCGAATTGACATATAATTTAGTATTGGAAAGAGGAGAAAAAGATTTATATTGTTTTTCAGAAGGACTTGAATATTGTCCTAATAGAATAGATAAAATAACAAAAGAGTTATCTAAAGCGGTCGAACATATACACAATTTATGTATATATCATCGAGATATAAAACCTGAAAATGTGATTGTGTTTTATGATAACACGCAAAGTAATAGTTATAAATTGTGTGATTTTGGTTTAGCAGTTATGGATTATGATATTGGAAGGGGAACAGTTGGGAGTATTGGATTTTATAGTCCAGAAATGTCAAGTGAGATGGATTATAGTAGAAAATATGGGGATTATTGGAGTTTAGGTTGTTTAATTTTGGAACAAATAATTGGAAATAATGTATTTCGTTCAGAATGGTTATATGGTTGTTATAAAAAGACTTGTGGTTTAGAAATAGCGAATGAATGTAATTATTTTCTGCAAAGTTACATTAAGAAAATGACTAATAAAGAGGCGACATATATAAAGTGTTTATTGAATATTACACCAAATAAGAGAATATTACCTAATATGAATAAGCGTGCAAAACCATCATCTTTAGAATGTTTAATAGATTTTCTGGAAAGAAAGAAATGTTTAAGTAAGAAATATGAGAAGATTCATCCAATTGAAGATTTTGATATTTCTTTAGTATGAACGTTTTTTCTTATTTAAGATGAATAATTTTTCTAAGTTTTGTTAATAAATCAGTGGAGGGTGACTGTTCGCCGCTTTCTATTTTTTGATATTCTTTAATTTTCATATGTAATTTTTGGGCAAGTTCGTGGGCAGTATATCCTGCTCTTGAGCGTGCAAGGCATATTTTAGAATGAATGGGTGTTTCTTGTGGTGAAATAGTAGTTGTATTTGTGTTTTTTTTAAATACAACTTGTTCCCAATCTTGTTCTTCTTCATAATGTGGGTCCCAATCTTTAGGCATATTATAATATATTATACAGAGAATGTTTAATACAGATTAAGATAAATAATTAGCAGCTGCGCTATTAGTAAGATACCAGTGGTTGAGCCCAAAAACTTCAAACATTAAATGGAATACGAATCCTGTTAAAAACAAGGTAAATTCCATAACATAATACTTATTGTAAGAGGCACATGATTTAGGTAATACAGGTTTAGGATAAAAATTACGAACAGCATAAGCAATAAGAGATCCTACAATAATAAGACCAATACCAACGATTGTTGCTTCTATAAAAAGATGAAGAAAATAGTTCATTTATATGTAGGTAAGATTTTAAATGTATTGTATAATAAATGAGCGATAACAATAGCGCGAATAACATGAGTGATACAAGTTTTACAACTCCAACAAATCAAGGAATAGGTCAAGTACCTATGACTCCATCACCACCACCACGTTCTTTAGTTCCCCCACCTGCGCCAAAGAAACAAATACGTTTCAATGAGCAAATAAGAAGAATAATTGAAGCCGATAAGACAGTAGCACAAAGAATTCGTCTCGTACAAAGTATGGATATACCGGATGATATGAAGAAAGAGATTATTGAATTTCTTAAAGAAGAAGAAGGTTTGAAGAAGTTACAACTAAAATTTGCTCCACCAGATGAACCTGGGAGAGGAAGAACACCATCGCCTCATAGTTCAAATTCTGGGCATGGTCAATTGGGGCTTGTAAGAGGGGGCAAAGGGAAAAAAGTATTGGCAAAAAAGAAAGGTACAAAGAAGAGTTTAAAGAAGAGTTTAAAGAGGAGTCTAAAGAAGAAAGGCGGTTCAAAGAAGAAATTAACTCGCGGAAATAAGAAGCCATAAATAATAATTTGAGTTATAATGGACTCAAATAATATCACAAATCGTGAAAAAAAGCGAAGGAGTGCTTCAATGGATGCGAATGAAATAGCTAAGAAGGATTTATTAGTGATTGGTGATATAATAAGAGGTAAAAATGATATAGATTCAGAAGACGAAAAAATAAAGAGGCTATTTCCAGATTCTGAGAAAAGAGAAAAGGTAGCAGAACCAAATACAATTAGAGAACAATTAATTGAACGGGGTATAGAAATGGGATTATCTCGTCAAAATATTTCAGATATGTTGGATAAAATGTTAGTTGATGTATATGATTAGATAATAATACCTCTTAATTCAAGCTCTTTTCTATTTTCTAATCTTTTGGCACGGTCATTATCAAAAGCATAATCTGGAGTTGGCATATTAGCCGTTTGGCGACAACAAAATGGATTTTTAGAAGGACAGTTATGACAGATTGGTTTAGTATTTTCTTGAATTTGTGTATATCCTTTACGTTTAATTCCTAAAGGCATTTCACAGAAACCATTAATACATTTCCCAAAATCGTTGGGATAATTCATATTTTTCTTATAAAAGGGACATTCTTCATTTGTTACACATGGTTTATCCCATGTCAATCCTGCATCTTTACACCAATGTTCATATCTAATAGTTGTGTCTTCAAAACACATGTTACTATTTTCAAGGACAGTAGTATATAATTTGGTATACTCTGGGTCATCTTTGTTTTTATGAGCATTAAGAAGGAATTGATACGCAGATTGGTCATTTGGTTTTTTACTACCCCAAAAATTCCTTTCATATACTGATTTCGCATATTTTGCAGAATTTCCAATACAAGGTGATTTACCTGCTAATAAAACACAACTTGGGTCCTCATCACCATCATTGATGGATATGAGTCCTTTTTCTATTAACCATTCTTTAGTACCATTATGAAAGGGTATATATATAGAACCACCGATTGCTTTTGAACGAATAATACCTTCTTTTTGGAATACAATATTGGTAATTTGTTTAGCTATTTTATTGGGAAAAGTTTTCTTTACGAACAAAGAATTTGTATATCCATATGATTTCAAATCTGTATTGAAATCACTATATCTATAATTTTTAAGAGAAATATTTGTGCGTTGAAGACCTTTGAAGTGATATTTAAAAGTGTCAACAAGTTTTGAGTCTAATTCCCAAGGAACAATATTAATATTGATTTGATATGATAATTTCATTACATACAAATTAGGATGATTCATTAGAATACCAATAACATCGCAGTCGTAGTTAATTAATGCATTTGTAGCTTCTGTATCATTTGTATAGTATGTTATTTTAGGTTTTTTATCAGTAAACATGAATGAAAAAAGATTATCAAACAATTCTTGTACATATCCCCCTTTTTTGATATATATGTGTGAGTTAATCAGTTCACTAAATGAAGTAATTTTGTCTGGATTATCTGCTAATTGTATTGCGGAGAATGATAAATCAACAATATTAGACATGAAATTGTAGGGAAAGTTTGAATCGTCCCATTCTCCAGTATTTTTGTTCTTAATCTCGTCTAATATGGTAACTTCAGGAAAGAGGGCAAGATCAGCTTTTAATCGCATATTAGGATTACTGGTTATAGAATAAGGTATTTCGCTTCCTATGATTTGTTTAAAGAATTGAACATCCGTATTTTTTTCAGATTCAGATACGTAACATACTAAAGGATTTTGTTCAAAATATGAAAGTGTATGATTAACAACTAAATAAGGTTTTTGAGTAAGATTAAGGTATGATTCTATAGTATTATACGAGAAATATAGTAAAATTATTATAGCAATGATTATAGATGTTAGGAGTAATATCTTCATGATATTCTAATAGATTTAAATTACAGATTTTAACGATAGTTAAAATTCAATGATTTCAATAAATATTTGTATTATTGTAATGACAACAATGCACTATTTATATCCGGAGGGCATAAGTTTATATAAAAATAAAGAACTAACTGGTAAAAGTACATATGCTTTTGCAATATGTGGAGGAGAAATAAAATTATCCGAAGAATCAGTTAAAAGAGTAGAGGGATTGAATTGGGGTAATAATGCAATGGATTTTATAAGTAATGATTCAAATAGCAGTCTAAATCTAAAATTTGAAGATATACAATATAATTCTGCAATAAGTGATGCGTATTATAATAGTCCTGAAAAGATTGTTAGGGTTGCAAAGGGTGCAATATTACAATCATTGATTTATAATGCGTATAATGTCAATACGAATTATGATTTTTTTAATGAACCAGAGCTAATTGTTAAGAACGGATACATTAGAGATTTAAAGATGGATATTCTGAATGATTTACAAAAAATAATTATAGAGAGAACAATAGACGTTATAACAAAGAATAATAGGATAAATGAAGCAAAATTACTAAATTCCGATAATAAGGGTAAATTGAGTTCAGATGATGTTATATGGTTTAGTTACGAGTACGATATCAGTAGTTATACGAATAGTAAGAATAGTAGTATAGTATTTTTAATTGGATGGACTATAAAAAATGTGAATGATTTTTGCTATGTGGAAGGCAATGTATATAAAGAGGGTATATATGATATAAAAATATTCAAATTCGAGGATTATACAAAATGTTTTGGAGAATGTAAAACATCAAATAATGGAAGTTTTACTTTCAAAATGATAAAGAAAGATAAAGAATGTAGTAAATATATTACCTCTTTGTCATCAATTGGAAATTTTCAAAGTTGTATGATAAATAATTCAGAAGAAGTCGCCCAACTAAGTCCAATAAACACTATAATTGTGGAATGTTTTAACAAGAACAGAAATATTAGTTATGAGGATACAAGTAACAGAATAATGGACAATATTTCTCAAATAGATAGGATAAATAGTTATTTAGAAGTGTTGATACTCTATATAAGTTCATATGTTGGGAATACTAAAGAAATAGCAAGTGTTTTAGGAAAGTTTATATATGATTACGAAGAAAAAATAGATTTATTAGATAGAACTTTTTCAGAAAGATACTTAAAAAATATAGAAAATTTATACGGAGTCATTTCAAATAGCGAAGCTATTGTAGAAAATCTATGGTTATCTCTAAAAAAAATTGATTCTGGAGAAAATGTGTTAAAATCGATGGAATTAATAGAAAGGGTACATAGAATACCTATAACAAGAACATCAATGTATACTTTCAAATATACAGTAGATTTGGATCAAAAAAGTCGAGGAACAACCATAAAATCTCCAATTGATTTTATGATATATTCTGAAGATAATAGTTTAGAATTTTATCCCAATGATTTTTCAGTTGATTGGCAGGGAAGTAAATCGCTTTCAAAAGGTGCGAAGACGATAAAATTTAAGATTGATTCTACTAAAAAAATTCGTATTGTTCCAAATAGCAAAAGGGCTAAAATGTATGTTTGGTTAAAAGATAAACAACATACAATGGAAACGTTATTAAAGGGATTATTTGGAGAATTATTATTATCTACAAGTATAGTTCCCGCGGAAAGAACAATAGATGATTCCGGTAAAGATGGAAATGAATCATACAAAGGTTACATAACAACGAAATCTTTAATGAGAAGTATAACTCAAAGTCCAAACTCTTATTTTGTTAATGAAACTACGAATATAGTATCTGATTTAACTAAGTATTATCGTATGCTTTGGGATGAAGATGAGGAAGCTTATTCAAATCTCCTAAATAATGAGGGAAAGAAGGGAATATTTAAAAGAGGGGATGTATTAGAAATTCCGGTAGATGTTCTTATGAGATACAATATGTGTAGCGCATTAGGTAAAAATTGCAAATCCAGAAAGATTGATGGTTGTTTTTCTTTTATGCTTAACTTTAAAGTGTGTTAAAAATGATTGTGAGTTAATAACAGATTATAAGTTAACAATTAGATGATGAATATTGTGCTTCCGAGTGAAATCATAAATATAATATTTGAGTTTAATCCAGAACATAGGCCATTACTTGGCGAATGTTTAAAAAGAGTTGAAAATTATAAATTATTGAAAAAAATTCCATTGGAAGGGTCTTTAAGTAGATATAGATATTTACTTAATAAATTTGATGATAAAGTTCTACATTATGGTGAGAAAATGGATATGGAAGCACTTGTTCGAAAACATATAAATGACCCGAATGTTTTCATAAAAAATTACAATAAATGTAAGTGTTGTAAGAGACATCAAAGACAAAAACCTAGAAGTTTGTATGATAAATCATTTGTATCTGAACCAAATCCATCAAGAAATCCCAGTTATATTGCGACTTGTAATTGTCCATGTCGGCATAATTCGCGATTTATATATAGAACATTCAATAATTTGATTGATATTAGAACACCATTTTCAACAGAATGGGCGGAATATATGGAGAATATATAAAAATGATGTGTAAATAAGATATAGTAATATATTCTGACTAAAATAATGGAAAACGACGATGAATTTGGCATTGGACATTTTCATGATGATGATGTAGCACAATATAATCATGATGTATATCATGGATATGCGACATGGTATCCTACACAATCTCCATCATATTTACCAATGTATAATCAATCAAACCATATATCAAATGGATATGAACAAGTATATTTTGTGAAACAAATTTGGTTTATTGTAGCATATTTCTTAATTAATCGATATTAAAATCAACTATATTGTCTAAATTTGAATTGCGCTTTTTTGATTGTTTGATATCATCTTTTTTGTGTTTATTTTCAAAAATCATATTATCGTACATATTCTCATCAATTGATACTCTAACGGTTCCTGTACCACAAGGTGGAGCTTGACCAACAATAATATTTGAAGCCAAACCATTAATATTCTCAACTTCTCCATTTACACCTGCAGTTAAAAATTCCTTAGTTATTCTTTCAAAAGAGGCTTTTGTTAAAGGTCCATTTTCATATCCATCCATACCAAGCATATTTACTGATAATAGTTTACCAGTTCCTACCATTCTATCAACAAGTAAAGATATGTGTCTTTTATCAAGGCGAGAAACATCCTGTAAAACAATGGATAGTTCTTCAATTAATAATGAACGAGCCGCTTCAATACCTAAAGTTTCATACATATCAATAACATTATTCGAGTATGTAAGTGTAGTATCAACTGATGGATTTGTAAAAACATCTTGGAGCTGTGAACCAGTGCCAATTAGCATATATGATATTTGTTCATGAACATTACCAATATATGGATCTCTTCTATAAGAGGTGATTTGTTTATAAGACGTATCTGTAATTCCATCTATACCACCTATAATAAGTTGTTCAATCCCATATTCTACAATATCATTAATAAGTGATATATGAAAATCCTTAGTTTCTTCGCCCTTTGGAGAAGAAAAGATTTTAGTGTTATTATTTGTCCGAGTAACAGTATATACATCGATTCTAAAAAATATAGAGCTTGTTTCTACATCAATTATAGGATTATTTACCCATTCTTGTTCGTCTAAAGTGTTCCATACATTTGATAATGACACTTTAGTATCATCAATAAAGAAACGTAATACCCATTGATACATAATAGAATCATCAACCCCAATTTGTTCTTCAAGATTATGATATTTTCTTAATGTTGGGTCATTGCTTAGAGAATTATCGAAATAGAAGTTATAAGACTTCAAAACATCTTTAAATCGAATACATTCAATTTCTTTCATAATTTTTAGAGCGTCACTTTTAATAATTGAATGTGGTTTATTCAGATATATATATGTGTTTGCAAGTTTTCTTGCGGATGGTTCTAGATACATAAGTTCTTTTAATCTAGGGACTCCTTGACTTCTTCCTGCTCCAGCAAAATGAAAACTATTAAGAGTTAGCTGAGTACAAGGTTCTCCAATAGATTGTGCAGCAATAACACCAACTGGTTCACCGGGCTCTATTCTAGAATATTTGTAACTTTTTTCAATATTCTTAACAAATTCTTTGAATGCTTCTCTTGTGAAACGATATTCACAAATCAGTTTTTTAGGACTGGCATGAGTATACATCAATAATTTGAATAGAGAACCACCTGAATAATATTTGTGTAAAGAACATCTTTCAAATAAATCAGAATAAGTTTTGAGTATTGTAGTGGGCTCTAAATCAGTTTTGTTTGTTTTTGTTAAAGAGAATTGGTTAATAATATACTGGATTTTTCTATGTACATTTACTGAATGATTGCAAATTGTAACAATATTTTTCTGAGAATAGATTTGATTGACACATGAAATATCAATAAATTTATTTCTTAGTTCTATGAATTCATTGTAATATTCTTCAAATAGCGACTTATTTTGTGGGAATTGTTCTAATATTTTGGAGTGAATACACGATGTCAAATGATCTTCGTTTTTTGTAAGGGAATGTTCTAATTCTAAATCATTTAAAGATCTAAAAAGAGGAAGCATATCTTGTTCTTCTATGCTTTCTCCAGATGCTCCGTCATCGCCGAATAAGAATTGTACAATATTATTTTGAGCATCATTAACAGTATTACTCCATTTAACAACCATATCTTCTAATGTTTTAACCATTTGTCTTTGGATATATCCAGTTTGACCTGTTTGAAGAGCTTGTTCAATTAACCCTTCTCTTCCCCCACCAGAATGAAAAAAGAACTCAAATGGATGTAATCCTTTTGATAATGAGCTTCTTACAAATCCTCTTGTGCGAATATCTTCACTATATTTCTGGAAATGAGGGAGTGTTCTATGTGTATAACCAGTATTTGTTCTCTTACCATTAACTATTTGTTGTCCAAGAAAACCTTTCATTTGTGTAATATTTTTCTTTTTCCCCTTAGAACCAGATTCAATCATTAATTTAAAACGACTTTGTTCATCTTTAGATAATAGATTTTCACTTTTAGATGTAGCTGTAGCAATTTCTTTGTTGACAAAATCTTCAAAAGCAATCTTATCACAAGACACTGTTGATTTATGAATATCTTCAATTCGTTTAGAAATATTATTTATCATTTGTTCTACTGCCACATCAACTTTGCTATGTACATTCGTTCCTCTTTTCAAATCTTTAGGACCAATACTAAATGTATTGTGTAAGAAGTACTCATTTAGTAATTTTTGTAACATACCAGTCATTTCAAAGCATTTATCATTTCCTAATTCATGATAAGAATTTAAAACAAGCTTAACCAAATCCTTTTTATTAAGTGTTTTTTTAATAGAACTGCTATAATTAGGAGTATAAAAGTCAAATATTTCCTTACCACTATAACTATTCTTGCTAATTTGTCCATAATAATAAGGCGCTCCTCTTGCAAGAACGTTCATTAATTCCCTATTTGTAAATGGAGATTGATTTTGGCTCATTATATGAGCCGATAATACATTGTCTTGTACAAATGCAAAAGCTGGTTGGTTTGAGGCACCACTCATACATTGTTTTTTAAGTCCGGCCAATTCAATTATTTCAGAAAGTGTTGCAATATTTTGAGGACAATGTAAATTCATTTCATCTCCATCAAAATCTGCGTTATAAGGTTCTGTAACATTAACATTTAGTTTAAAGCTATAACCCTCCATAATTCGGACTTTATGTCCCATAATACTTTTTTTATGGAGCGTTGGTTGCCTATTCATTAATACATAATCGCCGTTCATGATGTGTCTCATAACGGTATCACCAGATTGAATGATAAGGCCCTTTCTAGGTTTTATAACTTTTTTACTATTTTTTCGAATTAACCCAACCGAACCGGGGAAAGTATTTGGACCATTTTCAAGACATTTTTCAAGAAATCCACGATTTTCATCTGTAACTCTTTCTGGAAAAGTAACTTTTTTAGCAATCGATTCGGGTATACCGATTTCGTTTAATTCAATCATTGGATCGGGTGTTATAACACTTCTACCAGACATTTCAACTCTTCTCGATAAAAGATTACCACGTATCCTACCCATTTTGGGTACTTTGCCGCGTAATCTTTGTCCGAACGTTTGATGTGGCATAGCACTCCCTCTTGGCATGGATGGAAATCCTCCTCCTGGCTCATTATCTATTAATGTTGCAATATCATGCGCAAGATATTCTCTAAATTTTTCTCGGTCGAGATGTTGTTCTTTTCCTAAATATCCTCTACAACTTAAGTTAGATTTCATAATCTCTTCATAACGAAGGGTAATATGGTCCCTTGTCATATTTCCATTACCTTGTTTTACAGAAGGTCTAACAAGAGGGGGACATACAGGAACTGTATGTAATATTAAGGAAGAAGGGTGTGAATATTTCGGGTGAAATCCCATCATCTCACAATTTTGGTCAGTTATTTTTTGAAATAATCTGTATACATATTCGGGAAACATGCTTTTATTTTCTATATCATCTATTGCATTGTATACCGCATCTATAGTATCAACTCCTCTTAAATTGGTAGAATATTTTTTGGGTTGTTTACAAGCACATACGGGACATATTCTATTATCACATAGATTTTTTTTCAAGGTTAATAGTCTATGTTTCTTCGGAATACTAAGAATTTTTTGCTGTGAAGGATAATTTAATTTACTAAAAGAGACTAATTCATCGTTGGAGAATGATTTAGTACTATCAAATGGTGGATTAATTAGACTTCCGCATTCAATACATATGACTGATAAAACTTGTTGAATAGTATTCATATGAAAATGGTGATATACTGGTAAAACTAATTCAATTCTACCAAAATAACCAGGAGTGATATCATATTCTAAGTTATCAGTTTCACATCTTTCATCTTTTTCTGATGGACTCATTCTTGGATCGAATAAGCCCTCTTTTATTGGTGTTCCATCTGCTTTAAAACTTTGATATTTTGTTATTTCTGTTACAGATTCATTTCTAATTTCTTCTGGACTAAGTAATCCAAATTGTAAAGATGTTATTCTTGATATCTTTTTATCAACCATAACATACCATCTTATATTTTTTGCTTAAATTCTACTTATGAAAAAATGATTAACTTACTCTAAAATATGTTAACATCCCAATAATGTCAATCATTCACGAACCAATACATGGCGATATTAAGTTATCTGAGATTGCGTTAAAAATTATTGACCATCCATATTTTGATAGAACACATTATATATATCAAACTGGAATCGCATACCGAATTTATCCCAGTGCTACTCATAGTAGAAAGGTTCATATGATTGGCACTTATGCCATTACTTCAAAACTTTTAGAACATTTGAATGTAGATTCCAATATAAAAGAACTAATATGTATTGGAGCATTATGTCATGATATTGGTCATGGTCCTGGGAGCCATGGTTTTGATAAGCATGTTATTCAAAAGCTGATATTAGATGGAAAAATACAAAAAAATAATTCATGGATATTACATGAACAGCGTTCTGTGGATATATTTCGAGAAATGGCTCAAGATTTAGACTTAGAAGAAGATGAAATTGATTTTATATGTAAAGTGATTGATCCTCCAATTGGAGAAAAAAGATGGGAGTTTAATATTGTAAACAATACACAACACGGAATAGATACTGATAAGTTAGATTATATTGCAAGAGATGGTTATGTTCTTGGTTTAAGATTAAGCATTGATTTTGATCAAATTATTAAAAATAGTCGTATTGTTGATGGACAATGGGCCTTTTCGAAATCTATTCAAGATGAATTACTAAATGTAATATTTGTTCGTTACCGATTACATAGAATATTAAACCAGTCACGAATAGTTAAATTTGACTTGTCATATAGAAATATCATTACAAATACACCCAAAATGTATTCAGATATAGCTCAAATACTGAATAATCACGATATTAAGGGATTTACCAAATATACGGACCACTATGTTCTTCAAAATGGCAAAAAGAATTTGGTAAAAAAATTCAATCAAAGAGATGCATACACTATTGTTGACAAAAAAGGCGATAATTCGGATGATGAAGATGTTGTTACATTGAACATAAAGATTTGTAATGTTGATTCAAATCCAATGGCCAATATACCATTTTATGATCCTAAAACATTAGAGTTATGTGATATAACAAAAACATCTATTGATAAGGCGTTACCATGTAATGAGGTTATGTCTTATGTTTATAAATACGATTCAAATGAGTTATAGAAGAAAGCTCTTTGTTGTATTCTTCAATTCTTTTTTGGGCAGATTCCAATGTATTATATATCCACAAAGGAATATATTGTAACAAATCTCCAGTTACATGAGTATAGTTTGTAACGATTTGACTACGGTCTGTTTCATCATCATCAAAATATGATGCAAAATTACTTTTATTGCGGATATGATAAAAGCAACTATCTACTATTTTTTTTTGTAATGCGATCTTTCTCTTCACATGCTTAGGACAGTTTGTTATAATATGTCTGTACGTTTTATTTACACTTGATAAGTCTAAAGCATCAACATACGATAGTTTTGATGTTATAACTATGATTACATCATTTCTTAGAGAATTCATATTTACAATTGATTAATTCAGTTAAGGAATGTAATCATTTTTTTGGATAATAAAAATTAGTTATCAAAAAAAAGTATTAGTAACTATAATGGATAATTACCCGAATCATAATAATACGAAAACATCTTATAATATGATAGATAACAAGTCACTTTCGAGAAAAATGCCTGATAAAGGTATAGCACCATTCGCAAGTATATATGCCGATGTTAATTCCAAAAAATCAGAGAATTATTGGAATTATAATGAATTTAGACCATCATTCGGAAAAATAGATAAATATGAGGTAACAAAAAAAATTGGTCGCGGGCGATATTCCGAGGTTTTCAATGGAAATATGATTGGAAATACAAATATATCAACTTCTAAGAATAAGTGTGTTGTAAAAATGTTGAAACCTATAAGAAATCAGGAAAAAAAGTTAAGAAGAGAGATTTTAATTTTACAGAACCTGTCAAAACAGAAAAATATTATTAAATTACTGGATGTTGTTAGAGATGAAGATAGTTCAATTACTTGTCTTGTATTTGAACATATTAATAATACCAATTGCAAAGAACTATATCCCACTTTGTCTGAATCCGATATCAGATATTATGTCGATCAAATATTTGTAGGTCTTGAATCTTGTCATTCCTGTGGTATAATGCATAGAGACTTAAAACCAGATAATATAGTTATTGATCACCAGAAGAAAGAACTTAGAATAATTGATTGGGGTTTAGGAGAGTTTTATCATCCTGGTCAAGAATATAGTTGTCGAGTAGCTACTCGTTATTATAAATCACCCGAAATCATGATTGATATGAATAACCCAAGACATTATGATTATGCACTGGATATATGGAGTGCAGGATGTATTGCCGCACAAATGATGTATCGCATACATCCATTTTTTCATGGAGCTGATAATCATGAACAACTTGTAGAAATTACAAAAGTATTAGGAACAGATGAATTATTAGAGTGGATTGATGAAAGCAATTTTAAACTTGATGAATATTATAAACCTAGAGTCATTGAGAAACATAGACCCAGAAAAGATTTGAAAGACTTTATAAATGAAAACAATAGTCATTTGGTAAGCAAAGATGGAATTAATTTTTTAGAAAAAATCTTCGTGTTTAACCCTCAAAAAAGAATGACTGCACGAGAAGCAATGTGTCATAAATGGTTGAATCCCCTTCCAAATAAAGATTTGAAAAAAAGAGGTATAGACCCTGAAAACCCAAATACACCTATTTAAACTTAAAATTCTTATACAACTATAATGCAGCTGCTTATCAATTTTTTGGGTAAATCTGAAGTATATGATGTTGACGAAGCTCTAACAATTCCTCAACTTAAAAATTTAATAGAAGACAATGAGTATATACCGAGTAACTCACAATATTTAGTATGTAATGATAAAATTCTTGTTAATGGTACTCTCGAAGATAATCAATTAGAAGATACCAATAATATATACGTAAATTTACGTATATTGGGTGGAGCTTGTAGGTATAAAAAGGCAACTTCGAGATTACGTTGGAAGACTAAGCTAAAAAGGATGCGGAGATTAAAGAGGATTCGTAGAAAAAATAGACTTCGAAGCAGATGAATAGAATTGATTAAACAGAATGTTACATAGAATTAATAAGGATAGTAATGGTATTCTATAAAACAATAACTATTATATTTTTGCTCTTTACTAAAAATGTATCGCTACAAATGCCAGAAAGAATACACGATTCCTTCATAAAATACGATAAGAAAAGTATGTTTACAATATTTCCAAACTTATATAAATATTTAGATTCAAAATCTGAAACCTCTGATTATAATCACAAAGAGATGCTGGATACTTATAAATCTATTTATAAAGATGTGTGTGTATATCTATTAAATAAGAAGAA
>MDTG01076144.1_pt1 | contig 14570 bp, 9 predicted proteins | sample 811421 | NCBI WGS metagenome assembly MDTG01 (sample SAMN05326645, study PRJNA326480) | marine metagenome | isolation source: seawater | place: Pacific Ocean: South East | collected 2011
CTAAAGATATAGACATTCCTTTCATATTATGCACCCATACACCATTTCGAAATGAAAATGCAAAATCATATATTATGGGACCTGCATGAAAACCAGCTCCAAAACCTAGTTCTTTTATATATTTTCCACCATACATGTAACCAACTCTCAAAGGTATAGATTTAAGTCTATTAAATTGAACACCAGCTGATAATTGCCAGTTCTGATACATTCCTAATCTATTTGTAAAACCAGCAATTAAATCAGATGAAATCAAAAGATCTTTATCTACTTGTTTAGAAATACCTAATCTGAAATGCCCAGGATAACGAACTTTAAATGTTCTCGCATTTCCATTATCATCTAAATCTGAAATAGTATATTTTTTCTCGATAAAGGTTTCATCCCATTTCCCACTGGTTAGATCAAGCAATGTTACGGAGTCAGCTATGATTTCATGAACTAATGCTTGATTTTTTTCAAAAACATATGGTCCCCAACTCCCACCATGCTCAAGAATTCCAGGTGTTAATTTTGCTAAAGTTTGTGAAAACTCTTCACCAAATAAAGATGGTTCATTCCAATTAATTGATCCAAAAGCATTAATAATTGAAGCTCCTATTCTAAAACCATTTAATTCTTTAGTAGCCAATCCAAAATCAAATGCGAACCCATTTCCACCAATTCCTTGTCGATAAAAATACTTAGCTTGTAAATTAAAATTAGTTGGATCAGTATTAAATACAGCAAAACTAGAATCAGGATCTGTTCCTGAATAAATTATTCCACCAAGATATTTCATTGTTACTCCCCAAGAAAAATTTTCTAATGGAACAGCAAAAGAAAAAGAATGTTCACTAACAACCATGCTTTCCCTTTGAAACTCCAAATCAATGGGTACACCAACCTCATTACCTTCTAATATGAATTGAAAGATTCCTCTTGGCATATTTAAATCTGAAATTTCAATAATATCGTTTGTGACTGCCATGTTTCCTGAGGAAAAACTTAACATTGGAATGCTAATATGTGCATGTTGGTTAAATCTCAGTCCATCTCTAATTTGATCATAAATTTTATTTTTACCTCTTTGATTATTTGTTTCTAAATTTTCTCCACTAAGACCAAGAGTATTTTCAAGAGATAAAAAATTATTTATCAATCCAAAGTTTAAAGTTCCTATTTGCCACATAAATGGTTTACCATGTTGATAGTTAAGATTTGCAGGGTTCACACCAACTGCATATATACCATCAGCTTGAGTGGTATATGCACCACCCATTCCTAACATAACAGGACTTCTTTTGATTTGAGAAAAACCAAAACATGATAATAAAATCACAAAGAAAATAATTTTACTTAGAGTTTTCATTTATTCAACTTTAAACCATGACATTGTCATATCACATATTGAATTATCTTCATTACATATTTTGAGCCAAACTGTATCTTGTACAGAACTAGGTGTCCAATTAGTAGTACTATCTTTTCCACTAGGACTACCAATTAAATTAATTTGATTCCATATAGATTCATCATTAATATCAGGTAAAGTATTATTTGATTTAAATAAATTTATTTTTTGGTTAGGAATACTATCCCCTAATGCTATCCATTTAACATCAACCGATTGAAAATTTTGTAAAGTTTCCCCTCCATTTGGATATTTTAAAACAAATTCATCTTTTGATTTGGTTGTAAAACCATCACTTTGGAGTAAAAAACCAATATAAGATTGTATTTTTAAAGTATCTCTCATAGAAAATGATATTACATCAGGAACTTTATTAATAGTACCCTTAAACAAAATTCTTGGTTTAACATAGTGACTTCCAATATCAGTTAATAAATTCATTTTCGAAGTATCTAAAATACTAACTGTAGTCGAATCAGCTGAGATATCCACAGAATTTGGTGGAATGTTTTCCCATGAATTTGGTCTTGGTAATATTAATTTAAATAATGTGTCTACATAAGCAATAAGTGTATCTTTAGCACCAACTTTTCTTTGTACAATATAACCTGAATTTTCAGAGCAATTTTTCATGTCATATATGACATTTGATAAATAAACAGATTGACTTAACAAATCACTACATTTAGTAAGAATACTAATTGTATCAGAATCACTCCACTTATTTTTTCCTACTTCTTGATTTTTTACAAAATCATCTTTCAAACTAGTTAATGCTAATTCAGATCTACCATAAGGAAAAATAGTATTATCTGAAAAAAGAATAGCTAATTCACCTCCAATGGGCAATCCATTAATTACTCTTGTTGTTAGAACAGATTCTTTGACAAAATTTCTCAACTTGGCTCTAGTATCATGTTCCCATTCATCAATTATTGTTGCTTTTTCAGGAAGCCATGCAATTTCTTCCATTTTTATTTCAAATGGAGCTATTAATTTGAATGTACCTTTGATTTTTGATCCTAAATCCAAAGAAGCAGCAGTTTTATCAGTAATACCTGCAGAAGCATTTACATTAATTGATTGTGGTCCAGATGAGAGTAATTTTACAATGGTACTATCTGAACTTTTAAGATAATTTGTTTCTTTAGTTATTGGGGTTGATGGACCACTCCAAGGATTATATTCTAAAACACTATATCCAGTTGAATTCATTCTAACAATTGTTTTTGCGCTATCACCTAAATTCGTAGGGGTAGCAATTGAAACATAATCAAGTGGAACTTCAACAACTTCACCCAATGGTGATGTACCTTTCAAATTAAAATTCATTTCAACAGGAGCTCTAATTTGATTAATAAATTCAAAGTCCATTTGAATACCTTCAAATGACATTCCAGGAAGACCAGAACCCATGGCTGGCATTTCTTGTTTGACTTCGGGAAATGGACAATCTATTTTTGCCTTTAAAGTTTTAAACTCCATTTTACCAACATTCATAGCAAAATCAAATTGCCAAGTGGGTTGAGAACCATCAATTAAAAAACCGTAAGTTCCACCTTTTGTTTTCATATCAAAGTCCACATCAAATTCATCTATTGGTATTGTATCATTTCCTGAAGAATGTTTAAATCCGTGATTAGCTATTGTTTTAACGATATCTACCCAATTATCTCCAAAAACCTCTTCATCTATTTTGACTGAATCAGTTGAGCCTGTTTCTGGAAAAAAATTTTTAAAATGAATTTGAAGTTGAATTGGAAATGGAAACGTACTAGTAACATCCTTAAAAGTGAATTTGTTGCTTGCATTAAATGCTTTTTCAGTATCGGGAACTATAGTACCTCCAAATAAGCTGGTGACACCACATCCTCCCATATCTGATGTATTATCAGAAAACTTAGGCAATGTCAAAACATCTGAATCTACTAATGATATTGCATCTGATACATTAATCGTAACAGAGTCGGGATTTGTTAATTTAAGATCAAAGAGAACTGTTATAGTTGGAGTACCTGTAATTGTAACAACTTGAGTATCTCCTGGTCTCATCCAATCAACAGTTAAATCAAAATTTAAGTCTCCATCAAGTAATTTTTTACCTACCAAAGAATTTTGAATCGGTAGATTAAACTGACCATTTAGATGTGTTTGACTAATTAATTCTGTATTTGAAGGTCCAGTTGTTAACTTGATTGAAACATCATTTATTCCTGCATTATCTGGAAAATTTTCAACATTAACAGTTGTTTTAAAATAATTATCATCTTCAACACCTTTTATAGTTATCCCATCTACACTTGCAAAATCAATACTATTAAATGCATTGTTTAATGGGATAGAGGCAATTTTTTGAGGAAAAGCATCATTAACATTTGGTTCTAAAACAGCCAATACCTGACTTTTCCAAACATCACCACCAGTTACACCTGGAACTGGTATACTTGATGGGAGGTCAGCTGAAAATCCAAAACTTGAATCATAGCTCAAAGGAACTGTTAAAATATCAGACACAGAAGGCACATTTATTGATTGAGAAACAGCATCTGGGTTTGTCTCTGGAACAATTAAATAATCTCTTGAAATAGTTGTTTCTGTTAATTCACCATCAAAATCAATTAATAAAGAATCACCAGCAGACTTTATTATATTTTCCATTGATTCACCATCAGAGGTTTTAGATGAATCATTAGAAGCAATATCACTCAATGGGTAAAAAGTGTCTATAAGTGGCAATGTAAGATTAACATTCCATGTTGGTGTCTTAAAATCAGATGGGTTTTGGAAGTCACATCCAAATTGAAGAAAAACTAGAAAACAAGCTACGACCGAAATTGATCGTTTCATATTAAATGAATTAGTTTTAGGTACCCTCTTGCCATGAAGCCAAGTATTTTGTTTGTTTTGATGTAAGCGTGTCAATTGATATTCCCATAGAATCTAACTTAAGTTTAGCAACTAGTTCATCAATTTTTTTTGGAACTGTATGAACTGCTATATCTAAATCATTTTGCGTGGTAAATTCTGCCATTAAAGCTTGAACTGAAAAGCTCATATCCATAACTGAAGCTGGGTGTCCCTCAGCAGCAACTAAATTAATTAATCTTCCATCTCCAAGAACATAGATTCGATTACCATTTTGTAAAATATATTCATCGACAAAATCTCTTACACCTAAATTCACTTTTTTTGAAATATTCTTTAATGATTCTAAATCAACCTCTACATTAAAATGTCCAGAGTTTGCAACAATTGCACCATCTTTCATATTAGCAAAATGTTCACTTCCTAAAATTGTTGTATTACCAGTAACTGTACAAAAAATATCTGAGGATTTACTAGCATCAATCATTGACATAACTTCAAAACCATCCATTGCAGCTTCTAATGCTCTTAATGGGTTTACTTCAGTCACAATAACATGGGCACCCATTCCTTTAGCTCTTGCTGCAAGACCTCTTCCACACATACCATATCCACCAACAACAAATTTCTTGCCAGCGAGTAGAATATCTGTTGCTCTTATTATTCCATCTATTGTTGACTGGCCAGTTCCATATCTATTATCAAAAAGATGTTTTGAATTTGCATCATTTACTGCAACAACTGGTATTTTAAGCGCACCATCTTCTTTCATTGCCTCTAATCTTATAACCCCAGTAGTGGTCTCCTCCATACTACATTTAACCTCGGATATTTGACTTTCATAATCTGAGTGAAGCATACTTACTAAATCAGCACCATCATCAAATGTTATGTGAGGATGATGGTCTAAAGCAGATTTAATATGAGAATAATAAGTATCATTATCTTCACCATTGATTGAATAAGTTTTAATATTGAAATCATTCACAAGTGATGCTGCAACATCATCTTGGGTAGAAAGTGGGTTTGAAGCACAAAGTAGAGTATCAGCGCCACCATCTTGAAGAGTTCTCATTAAGTTAGCTGTTTCTGCAGTAACATGTAAACAAGCTGAAATTCTAATTCCACTCAATGGTTTTTCAGTTTTAAATCTATCTCTTATTGATTTTAATACAGGCATACTTCGATCTGCCCATAGTATTCTTTCTTTTCCTAATTTTGATAACTTTAAGTCTTTTACATCAAATTCTGACATTGTTTATTTCCTATTATCTAATTTAAATATTTTTTTAATTCACTAACCTTATCACATTTTTCCCAAGGGAAACCATTCTCATTTTCTCTACCAAAATGACCATATGAAGCTGTGTTAAAGTAAATTGGTCTTTTTAAATTTAAATGATCAATAATTTCTTTAGGTTTTAATGGAAAATTATCTTTTATAATTGATATTATTTTTTCATCACTAATTTTACCAGTACCAAAAGTATTTACATTTAAGGACACAGGATTGGCTTCTCCAATTGAATAAGCTAGTTGGATTTCACATTTTGTAGCAAGTTTAGCATAAACAATATTTTTTGCAATATATCTTGCCATATAAGAAGCTGATCTATCAACTTTTGAGGGATCTTTTCCTGAAAATGCTCCACCTCCATGTCTTCCATAACCTCCATATGTATCAACAATTATTTTTCTTCCTGTAAGTCCTGTATCAGCTTCAGGACCACCTTTTATGAAAACTCCAGTTGAATTAATAAAAAATTCAGTATTGTCATTTAACCATTTGTCACATACAGGTCTGATAACGTTGTCTTTGATCGCAGAATGAATTTCATTATTTGAGATATCAGGATCATGTTGAATTGCAATTACAACTTTTTCAACACCAACTGGTATACCGTTTTCATATTTGATTGATACTTGAGTTTTTCCATCTGGCCTTGACCAAGGAAGAGTATTATTTTTTCTTAATTCAGATAGTTTTTTTGCTAATCTGTGAGCTAGGGTTATTGGCAAAGGCATTAAAACATCAGTTTCATCACAAGCATATCCAAACATTAGCCCTTGGTCACCAGCACCTTGCTCTTTTTCAGCTGACGAATCTACGCCTTTTGCTATATCTGGGCTTTGCTCATGAATAGAAGTTAAAACTGAACAATCTTGATGATCTAACCCATATTCTGGATTAGTATAACCTATTCTTTTTAATGTATTTCGTATTATTTTTTGAAAATCAGAATAACATGAGGTTGTTACTTCTCCTGAAACAAGGACTAACCCAGTTGTTGTTAATGTTTCACAAGCTACTCTTGCATCTGGATCTTGAGATAGAATATCATCTAGAATTGCGTCTGAAATTTGATCACAAACCTTATCAGGATGGCCCTCAGTAACAGATTCTGATGAAAAAATTGTATTATTCATTATATGCCTTATTAAAAATTAACTTTTAAGCTAGAAAATTAATTAATATCTACATCGAAAAACAAGGTAATTGTATTACTTAAAAAAACTTTTTTAATAATTTAAAATTCCTATGCATGTGGATGTGCTTTATCAAAAAATTCTTTTAATTTTTTCTTTTTAAGATGAGTATATATTTGAGTTGATGATAAACTCGAATGTCCTAAAATTTCTTGAACTGCTCGAATGTCTGCACCGTTATTAATCATTTGAGTAGCAAATGTATGTCTCATCAAGTGGGGGGTAAAGTCATTTAAACTTACCTTATTAAATAACTTTTTTAACCTTAACTGTACTGTTCTATGGGATATTCTAACTCCTTTTTTTGAGATAAACAGTGGAAACTCTTTTATTTGATTGGACACATACTGATTTCTAAACTTCAAATATTTGACTAACGCTTCAAAAACCTTATTGCCAAATGGAACAATTCTTTCTTTATTTCCTTTACCAATCACTTTTAAAATTTTATCTTCCATTTCTATATCTTTCAAGTCTAAAAAAATCAATTCGCTTAATCTTATTCCCGTACTAAAAAATAACTCTAAAATTGTTTTATCCCTGATGGTCTGCCAATCATCATTGCTATTATGTTCTAAAACCTTAAATAAGACACTATTTTGAATAAATTTGGGTAATTTTTTAGGAATTTTTAAAGCAGTTATATTTGATGAAGGGTTTGATTTAACTAATTTTTTTTTATATAAAAATCTAAAAAATGATTTTATTGATGCAAGTTTTCTATTAATTGATTTTTCAGATAAATTCATTTCAGATAGAAATAATATATAGCTTTTAATTTCTTTTTTTTTGATTTTATTAAAATCTATTTTTGAGTTTTTTAATTCTTTTTTTAAAAAATCTAAAAATTGATTTAAGTCCGTGCTATACGCATCGACCGTATTTTTTGAATACTTTTTGATTTTAAAAATATAAATTAAAAATTCACTCAAAAAGTTCATTTTCAAGCCTTAGTTTTGAGATTATTTTGCTTATGTCATCAGGAATTGGTACTGTAAATAATTCTCTGATCATTGTTTTTGGATGAATAAATGAAATTGAAAGTGCATGCAAAGCTTGTCTATTAATTTCTTTTAATAATTTTATAAAATAATTTGGAACTTTGGGTTGAAATTCTTTAGCTTTTTTCATCCCACCGCCATAATCAATATCACCAAAAATAGGATGTCCAATAGAAGACATGTGTACTCTTAATTGATGCGTTCTTCCTGTTTTTGGTTTAAGTTCCAATAAAGTTAAGTTTTCAAACCTATCTAAAACTTTAAACTCAGTTAATGAGGGTCTGCCATTTTTCCCAGTCTTAAATAAAGTTCTTTTTTTATTATGACGAATTATTGAAGTTTCAATTTTACCAAAATCTTCTTTTACTAATCCCCAAACTAAGGCAACATACTTTTTTGATACACTTCTTTTTTCAAACTGATGAGAAATAAATTGGTGTGAAAAATCATTTTTTGCAATTATCATAATACCAGTTGTGTTTTTATCTAACCTATGAACTATTCCAGGCCTAATTTGACCATTGATTTTTGATAATTTTTTAAAATGATATACCAACCCATTTACCAAAGTACCTGATTTATTTCCTGATCCAGGATGGACAACCAAATTTGAAGGTTTATTTATAACAATTATATCATTATCTTCATGAATTATTTGAAAATTAATTTTTTCTGGTTTTAAAAGCGAAGTTTCTGTTGGTGGTAAATCAATATTTATAATTTCTCCTGAAGATAATTTAAAACTTGGTTTAACGTTTTTACCATTTACTTTAACATTCTTTAAAATTATAGATTCTTTTATTTTTGACCTTGAAATAATATTTATTTCTTCAGCTAGAAACTTATCAATTCTTACATTAGAGACATTGGATAAAATATTAATTTTTCTCATTTATTGTTGATTGGGATCTTTCATCAATATAAATAGAATATATATACAATACCATACCAATAGTAACAAATGAATCAGCCACATTGAAAACTGGCCATGAAAATTGACCAACACTTAAATGAAAAAAATCAACTACTTTCCCAAATAAATATCTATCTATAAGATTTCCAATAGCTCCACCAAGAATAAATGAAAGAGCAAGTTGAAAAATATAACTTTGTTCTTTTGATTTCCACAAATACCAAGAAATAAAAACAGTCGCAATTGATGCTAAAATTGTAAAAATTATTGGTCCATTGTTGAAATTTATACCAAATGCTATTCCAGAATTTTCAACATATGTAAGTTGGAAAAAATCTCCTAACAATTGAATTGAAGGGGAAAATAAATTCATTGTTGATCTAATAACAGATTTTGAAACTTGATCAATTATTACAATAATAATAGTAAAATAAATTGGATTCACAACTTCAAATTTAATTCTTAGTCTTACATTTTATACAGAGCTTTGTATGAGGTACTTCTATTAATCTATCATGAGGAATTTTTTCGTTACACTCCATACAAATACCATAACTACCTGCTTTAATTCTTGCTAAAGCTTCATCTAAATGTTGTATAAATTTATTTTCTCTTGAATACAATAAATAAGATTTTTCTCTTTCATGTGAATCAGTACCAACATCCGCCATATGATAAGCATAATTTGAATCTCTTGCACCTGAGTCTAAATTACCACTTTCATTGATTGAATTTTCCTTAATATTATCCATTTCATCGATAGCCTTTTCTCTCATGGCATTAATTATTTTAAAATAATTATCGAGTTCTTTTTTTGTTAATTTTACTTTTATCATATATCCTCCAATATCAATTATTTTCTAATTAAAGAAATTGATATCAATTGATTATTTATTTTCAAATCTTTCTTTTTATCATCTAATTCAACATTAAAATATAATTCATTAGCTAAAATTTCATTACAAAAATATTCTTTGAAATTCATTATAGCATTTTCAATATTTTCAGGTGCTTTAATTTTTACGGAAATTCTGTCCTCAACATTAAAATTCAATTCTTTTCTAAAATTTTGAATATTTCTAATAAAATCTCTTACAATACCCTCTTGAATGAGATTATCATTGAGGTTTGTAAAAATACCAACTACAATATCAGCTTCACAAACGGAAGAAAAGTTTTTAACTGATTTTTCTTTAATTAAAAAATCATCTTTAGTTAATTCAAAATGATTGTTTGAATCTGAAACATTTATATATCCATATTTATTAATTTTGTTTTCATATTCTGCATAATCAATTTTTTTAATAAGGGAAATTACTAAGTTTATTTTATCATCAAATTTTTTCCTTATGTTGACAAAGTTAGGAGATACTTCTCTTATAATTAAATCATTTTGGTGTTTTACAAATTCAATTTCTTTAATATTTAACTCTTCTTTGATTTGATTTTCATTTTGTAAAATTAATTTCTTTATATTTTCATCTTTTAAAAAAATACACAACTTTGTAAGGGGTTGTCTGATTTTTATTGAGGCTTTATTTCTTGCAAATCTACCTAATTCTACAATTTTAACCAGTCCATCCATAGAATGAATAAGATTTTCATCAATCTCATTTTTGTTATAAACTGGAAAATCATTCAAATGAACACTCTCTTTAGAATCAACTTCAAGATTTCTAACTAAATTTTGATATATCTTTTCTGTTATAAATGGAGCAATTGGAGCAAGAATAAATATTAATTTTTTTAATACTTTATACAAAGTTTGATATGCAGCATTTTTATCATCATCATTTTCTGCTTTCCAAAATCTTCTCCTATTTCGCCTCACATACCAATTTGAAAGATCATCAAGAAAAAGATCTAAATGCTTCATGAATTTATCTATTCTATAATTTTCATATGAATTTTCTGCTATTTTTATAAGTTTATTAATTTTTGATAATATCCATAAATCTAATTGTGTGTAATTTTTTTGATTTATTTCAATTGTTGGATCAAATTTATCTAATCTAGCATATGTCACAAAAAAGGAATATACGTTCCATAAAGTTATAAGTTTTTTTCTGATATCTTCAGCTATACCATAACCAAATAAAAGATTATTTTCAGGGTTTTGTGAGGCATACATCCATCTCATAACATCAACACCAATTTCCTCTGCGGCATCATCAAACCAAATTGCATTTCCAGTTGATTTATGCATATCTTTTCCATTTTCATCTTTAACTAAAGCATGACCTAAAAGTGTCTTAAATGGGGCTTTATTTTCAAGAAATGTTGACATTGCCAATAAAGAATAGAACCAGTTTCTGAATTGACCTGGAAAAGATTCAGTTATAAAGTCTCCAGGGAACCATTCTTTCCAGTAATTTTTATTAGATTTGTAGCCTAAAGTTGAGAATGGAACTATTCCAGCATCTAACCAAGGATTTCCAACATCTTTAATTCTTGTTCCAATTAAACCTGTTTCAGGATGTTTAATTTTTACATTATCAATCCATGGTCTATGTGGAGAATTTTTTTCAAATTCGTCCCAACCTTCAACACATAATTCTTTTAACTCTTCTTTTGAACCTACTACATAAAATGATTCATCTTCAAATATCCAAATTGGTAAAGCTAGACCCCAAAATCTTTTCTTGGAAATCATCCAATCACCCATATTATCTAACCATTCATTTTCTCTATCTTTACCCCAAGATGGAATCCAATTAATATCGTTAAGGGTATCTTTAATTTGATTACGCCAATCCATATTTATGTACCACTCATCCACAAGACGAAATACTAATTCATCACCTGATCTCCAGCAGTGAGGATATACGTGAGGATATTCTTCAACATAAACTAAAAAATTATTTTTTTTTAAATCATCTAGGATTAAATCTATTGTTGATTTGTCTGTAGCTCTTTTACCTTCCAACCACCCAAAATAAGAAGTGAATTTTGACTCCTCATTGAGCGGAGAAATATTAATTAAATTTTGTTTTTTCCCGACCTTATTATCAATATCACCACATCCGGGAGCCATATGAACAATTCCACTACCTTCACCGGAAACCACAATATCTTTTCCCATAGAATCTTTACCAGGGTCAATTACTTTATGTTGGGAACTTGCTGTAACACCTTTCTTAGATAAATCTTCATTACGAAAGGGATATCCACCTATCTCATTTTGAGCTTTAAAACTATCAAATGGACCTTCATATTCCCAACCAATCATATCTTTACCCTTAACTTTACCTATAATCTCATATCCACCTTTTTCTTTAAAAATTTGAGATATAGTTTTTAGTTTTGGAACATTTTTAATCCATTGTTTCTTTTCTTTAAATTGTTTGTCTAATCTTTTAAAATTTAAATTTTCACTTGCAAAATAATATACTGAATCATCTGAAGATTTAATTTTTACGTAATCAAGTTTAACATTAATGCCAACAACTACATTAGATGTTAAAGTCCAAGGAGTAGTAGTCCAAACTAATAGAAATTCATTTTTTTTATTTTTTATTGGAAATCTTATAAAAACTGCTCTATGAGAAACCAGTTTTCTTCCCTCAATTATCTCCATCTGTGAATAAGATGTACCGGATCTTCCTGACCAAGGAACAACATCAGATCCTCTATATATCTTACCTTTTTCTTGAAGTTTCTTTAATAAACTCCAAATAGTATAATTGTTTTCATCAGACATTGTATAATAAGAATTATCCCAATCCATCCAATAACCAAGTCTTTTTGATTGATTAGTTTGTATATCAGAAAATTTTTTAACTCTATCTTTACATTTATTAACAAATTTCTCAATTCCATAATTCTCTATATCTTTTTTTGATTTAAATCCTAATTCTTTTTCAACTTCTACTTCTACCCAAAGTCCCTGACAATCAAAACCTTGTTGATATCTTAATTCATGTTTGGTCATGGACTTGTACCTATTATACAAATCTTTTAGAGTTCTACCCCAGGCATGATGTACACCCATTGGATTATTTGCTGTAATTGGACCATCAATGAATGACCACTTTTTCATGCCTTGATTCATTTTTTTTCTTTTTTCAAAAATATTTTTATTCTTCCAAAAATCAAGGATTTCATGTTCCAATTCTATAAAATCTACTTTGTTATTAACTTTCTTTAGCATTTTATATTTTTGAAAAAAGTTTAATTAAAATAGTCAAAACAATACTCAACAATAAACATGTGGAAATTGGAATATAAAGAGAAAAATTATTTCTTGAAATTTTTATATCACCTGGTAAATTACCTAATTTGGAAATAATTGGAAAATTATATCCAAAATAATTCGACAAGCCAATTAAGATGAATATGAACCCTATTATTAAAAAAATCTTGCTCATTTCAATTAAATTTAGTGATTAATTAATGAGATAACTTACCTTTTCAACATAGTTATTCAAAAATTTATATTTTCAAGTAAGATTTAATTTATTTCTAAGGGAATGAATATAGAACCACCACGTCTCTTAATTAGAAATAATACCGATTCTTGGTCTTTTAAATTATTAATTGCACTTTTGAATTCTGATACAGAACTAATCTCTGAGTCACCAACTCTTGATATAATATCACCTACCATTATCCCAGATTCAGATGCAATACTAGAATTTAATATATCAATAACAATAACTCCGTTATCAATATTATCTAAACCGAACCTATTTAGAATTGCTTGATTTATATTTTCAACCCTCATGCCAAGTGATGATGGTGAAGATGAAGAGTTTCTAGCATAAATTTCATCTTCATTTGGCAACTCAACAAGTTCAACTTTCAAAAATTTTTCTTTACCATCTCTTATAATTTTTACATTAGGTATAGTTTTTGGTCTTGTAGATGAAACAACATTTTTTAAGTGTGAAGAATTTCTAATCTTATTTCCAGAAAAATTAATAATTACATCTTTAATTTTGAAACCAGCTTTTTCAGCAGGACTTCCATCAACAATATCAGTAACTAATGCGCCTTGACGATCAGGTAATTTTAAATTTTTAGAAATTGCGTCATCAACATCTTGAATAAATACTCCTAACCATGATCTTATAACTCTACCCTCAGAAATTAAATCTTTCATGATTAGATTTGCTAAATTAGACGGTATAGCAAAACCTACACCAGCATTACTTCTCATGTAACCGCCTGTTGCAATTGCTGTATTTATACCAATTAATTCTCCATCAAGATTAACTAAAGCTCCTCCACTGTTTCCAGGATTGATTGCGGCATCAGTTTGGATAAAATCTTCATAGTCAATTCCACCAATTACACCAGATCGACCTTTTGCACTAACTATCCCAGCTGTAACAGTATGACTTAAATTTGATGAAAAAGGACTTCCAATTGCTAATACCCACTCTCCAACATTTAAATCATCAGAATTTCCTAATGTTACTTGAGTTAAATTTTTTGCATCAATTTTTAATACAGCTAAATCACTTTTGGGATCTGTGGCTAATATTTCTGCATCAATTTCTCTTTGATCCATTAAAACTATACTTATTTGATCAGCTCCCTCAACTACATGATTATTTGTAATTATGTGACCATTTTTTGCATCAACTATTACCCCAGAGCCCAAAGCTCTTGTTTTCCTCTCTCTATTTGGATATCCATATCCAAAATCTTCATAAAAAAATTCTTCAAATGGATTTCTTCTTTCATCAGAAACAATTTTTTCACTGTTTATAGTTACAACAGCGGCATTTACTTTTTTGACAACCTTTGCAAATGTATCACTGTAATATCTGGCGGATTGCGAAGATAGAATTGAAAATAAAATAACTATATGAATTATTAATTTGTTCACCTAAACCTCAATTTTTATATGTATTTAATTATTATAAATCTAAAAAGTTCCGAAATGTAAACTTTATTATATTAATTC
>MDTG01376279.1_pt1 | contig 14570 bp, 16 predicted proteins | sample 811421 | NCBI WGS metagenome assembly MDTG01 (sample SAMN05326645, study PRJNA326480) | marine metagenome | isolation source: seawater | place: Pacific Ocean: South East | collected 2011
CCAGGGTTTTATTGGAGGAAATTAAAATAGACTTGAAACTAGTAATAACAAAAATATTGATGAGAATGTTATTGCACAAAATTTCGTTATTATCATACTAGCCCAATATCAATATATAGTAACAATATTACGATGTCAAACAATATATTGATTTATTTTGTTTAATTTTATTTATTTTTTTCTAAAATCAACCCATGTTAAACACTAAAATTGCCGTTATTGGTAGTGGAATATCTGGTCTATCCAGTGCCTGGTATTTGTCTAGAAAATTTGAAGTTGACATCTATGAAAAAAATGATTACTTCGGAGGCCACTCTAATACTCAACTTGTTGAAATAGATAAAACAAAAATCCCTGTCGATACAGGCTTTATTGTTTTTAACGAGTTAAATTATCCAAATCTTTGTAATTTCTTTGAACAGTTAAGAGTTCATTCATTTGCCAGTAACATGTCATTTTCCGTTTCAATGAATGAGGGTGAACTTGAGTATTCGGGTAATTCGATTAATAGTTTTTTTGCTCAAAGAAAAAATTTATTAAATTTAAAATTTTTAAATATGCTTTATGAAATTGTTAAATTCTATAAAAATGCTGAAAAAGATAGAAAATTATTCGAAAATATAACAATTGATGATTATTTAAAAAAACGCAAATACTCAAATTATTTTAAAACTTATCATCTTTATCCTATGGCGGCTAGTATTTGGTCCTCACCAATTAATAAAATAAAGGATTACCCATTCAATGAATTTGTAAATTTTTTTTCTAATCACGGATTATTAAGAATTTTCAACAGACCAAAATGGAAAACCGTTAGTGGAGGTAGTCAGGAGTATGTAAAGAAAGTTCTTTCAAACCAAAAAATAAGAGCATACAAGGGGGGAAGAGCCACTATTTTTAGGGCATCTGACGGAATGTGGGAGCTTACATTTAAGAATAAGAAAAAAAAATACGATCACATAGTAATTGCAGCTCATTCTGATGAAGTTAAAGAAATCATTAGAAGCAAAGAGAATAAAAATCATTTATTTTTTTCAGATATAGCTTATAGCAAGAATTTGGTTTTTTTACACTCAGATCACAAATTAATGCCAAAAAATAAAAATGTTTGGGCTAGTTGGAATTATATTGAAAATAAAAAGGAAATTTCTGTCTCTTATTGGATGAACTTGTTACAAAATTTAGCTACAAAGCAAAATATTTTTGTTACGTTGAACCCCTCACGAGAGCCAGAGAAAAATAAAATATTTAAAAAGATTATTTATGAGCATCCAGTATATAATTTTGAAACATTCAATTTACAAAAAAAAATTAACAGTATACAAGGTAATAATAATCTATGGTTTTGTGGTGCTTATTTAGGTTATGGTTTTCATGAAGATGGCATCAAATCAGGAAAAAATGTATCGAAAACTTTATTGAAGTTACTTTTGAATGAAAGAAATTGAGTTCTCAGAAAATAAAATATTTGAAGGAATTGTCACACACGAAAGATTAAAACCTTTCTCACATAAGTTTAAATATTACGCATCATATTTTTGGTTTGATATTAAAAAATTCGAAGGGAATTTTTTATTTAAAAAAAACAAATTTTCACTTTTTTCATTTTATGAAAAAGACCATGGTGAACTAAACGTAAATTACCCAAAACTATATGACTCAATTACCAAAAAGTTAAAGGTATTTGAAAAATTGAAAATAAGTTATGTTAAAGTTTTATGTTTACCAAGAATTCTGGGTTATTCTTTTAATCCAATATCAGTATATGTTTGTTATAATAAACATAAAAAGCCGAAAGTGGTTATTTTTCAAGTTAACAATACATTTAATGAAAGACATTCCTATTATTGTAAAATTGGTTTAGGAGACTATTTCTTCTTTGAAAAGAAATTTTATGTTTCTCCTTTTTTTAAAGTAACTGGATTTTACAAAATAAAACTTAAACTAATTAGTAAGAGAGTAACTCTCGCAATTGACTACGAAGTAAAAAAAAAAAAGGTATTTTCAGCTAGATTTGTTGGAAAAGGTGTAACAATGAATTCAAAAAATCTTATAAGGTTTTTTTTTAAAAATATATTTCAAAATATCAAAATAACCTTTGGAATATATTTTCAAGCCTTGAAACTATTCATAAAAGGAGCTAAATATATTAAAAAGCCTTTCAAACCTAATAACGATTTTACAGCCATTAAATAAGAATGAATAATGATTATACCAAAAAGTTGAGTCTTTTTTTAAGCGTTCTTTCTCAAAGCAAGTTCGGCAATATATCAGTTAACTACAAAAAAAAGAAAATTTTCTCACACAAAGGTGAGTTTAACGGGCCTAGCACAATCATAGATATCAATAATAAAAAATGTCTTGATGATTTTTTTTTGAAAGGTGATCTTGGTTGGGCTGAAAGTTATATAGAAGAAAACTGGGATACTCCTAACTTAACTAAGTTTTTGGAATGGGGTGCAAAAAATTTTCACGAATTTTCAAAGTTTATAAGAGGAAAGTGGTTTATAATACTATATCTTAGACTTAAGCATTTCTTTAATAGAAATACCAAGTATAACTCAAAAAAAAATATAAAGTTTCATTATGATTTAGGTAATAGTTTTTATGAAACTTGGTTAGATAAGTCTATGACTTATTCATCAGCATTATTTGAAAAAAAAAAAGATAATCTTTATGATGCCCAAATAAATAAGTATAACAACTTGGCAAAACTGGTTGATGTGAGTCCCAACGACAGGATACTTGAAGTTGGTTGTGGTTGGGGTGGATTTAGCGAATTTTTAGCAAAGAAATATAAATCACATGTTACAGCTATTACTATTTCAAAAAAGCAATATGAGTGTGTAAAGGCAAAGGTTTTTGAAAATAAATTAAATGAATTTGTTACCGTAAAGTTGCAAGATTACAGAGATATTTCAGGAAAATTTGATAAAATTGTGTCCATTGAAATGTTTGAAGCAGTAGGTGAAAATTACTGGGGCAATTACTTTAATGTGTTGAGAAAAAATCTTAAAAATGAAGGATCAATTGGTTTGCAAACGATAACAATTGAAGATAGATTTTTTAAAAAATACAGAAAGTTTCCTGATTTTATTCAAACTTATATTTTTCCTGGTGGAATGCTTCCGTCTATCGCAGAAATGGATAAAGTCCTTGAAATGAACGGTTTAAAGATTGATTCTCAATTTATGTTTGGTGATCATTATGCGAAGACTTTAGAATATTGGAGAACTTCTTTTGACAAATCTTGGGACCATATTAAGAAGATGGGGTTTAATAATACCTTTAAAAGAATGTGGTATTACTATTTAAGTTATTGTCAAGGAGGTTTTCGATCAGGAAATATAAATGTTGGTCAATTTTTAATAAAGAAAATTTAAATTGAAATTTAATCTTAGAGACATTTTTTATTCATCCCCTGCTTTTGCGTTCGCAATTCCTACGTTTCCAGTCATGATTTTTCTACCTGCTCTTTACACTGAAAATTTTGGTCTATCTGTTTCAAAAATTGGAATCTTTCTATTTCTTGCAAAGTTGATTGACATTTTTACCGATCCGATTGTGGGATGGCTAAATGATAGGAGAGTTTTTACTCGCAAAATATTGATAATATTAGGTTCGATTATATCATCTGTATCTCTATGTAAACTTTTTCTGATAAATACAATACCTTACGAAGAGTACTTATTACTATGGATAAGTCTTCTATATTTTGGATGGACAATGTTTCAAATACCATATTTGTCAGTTGGATATGATTTGGAACAACGCTATTTTCATAGAACAAAACTGAGCGCAACCAGAGAATTCTTTATTTTGATGGGATTATTCTCATCACTTTGTATCCCCATCATATTTGACTTTGACAATGCCAGTTTAGCTGCCTACCTAGTAAAATTAACACTTGTTACAGGCACGATAGGTATTATTTTTTTTTGTTTTTTTATTAATGATAAACACAAGGTAAAAAAAAAAGTTTCTTTGAAAAATGCTTTTACAAATATTTTGTCACACTCAAGATTAAAAACTTTTTTGAGTATTTGGTTTATTAATTCATGTGCAAACGTTTTACCGATGATTTTATTTACATTTTTTATCACATATGTTTTAGGTGGAAGTGATTTCGATAGACAAAAAGTATTATTTTTTTATTTTCTATTTGCAATACTAGGTGTTCCGTTTTGGACAAAATTAAGCAAAAAAACAAATAAAACTCTAGCATGGTCTATATCACTTATAACTTCATCAGTTTTTTTTATTTTTGTAGTGTTTCTTGAGCCAGGGGATTTGTTTTTTTTCATATTAATATCTTGTTTGACAGGGTTTTGTCTGGGAGCAGATTTAGTTTTACCTCCTTCAATTCAAGCCGACATAACCGATATGCATCGACAAAAATACGATGAAAATATTTCAGGAATTTTATTTTCTTTTATAACAGTAATTACAAAGTTATCTTTTGCTGTAGGAAGTTTATTTGTATTTGGAATTCTTGGTTTATTTGATTTTGATGCAAACACCCCTACCAGCCAACAGAGCAAATATTTTATTATATTTTCCTATTCAATTCTCCCAGTAGTTTTAAAGTTTTGTTGTTTTCTAATGCTTAAAAACTTCAAATCTAGTGAGTTGGAACTAATTGAAATTCAAAAAAAAATTAAGTGATGAATTAAATAATTTATTAATTATATTAAAGTAGTGAAAAAATATTTAATAGTTCTTCTTTTTTTAACATCCGCATGTACAAGTGATATGAATATAGATAACTTTTCAAATACTAAACCTAAATTCACTCTAGAAGACTATTTTAACGGAAAGACTGAGGCTTGGGGATTATTTCACGATAGATTTGGCAATTTAAAAAGATCTTTTAAAGTTGATATAACTGGAACACTGTCTGAAAATGAGCTTATCTTAGATGAAAGATTTGTGTATGATGATGGAGAAGAAGATCAACGTATATGGAAAATAAAAATTTTAGGGAACAATAAGTATTCTGGAACAGCGTCAGATGTTGTTGGTCAAGCAATTGGCCAATCAAATGGTAATGCTTTGAATTGGAAGTATAAACTTAATTTAAAAGTAAACCAGTCAACTGTTCAAGTTGATTTTGATGATTGGATGTTTCTTCAAGACCGAGGTATTCTAATTAATAGAGCTGAGGTAAAGAAATGGGGAATTAATGTCGGTGTTGTTACAATAACATTTCTTAAAACTGATTAACCATGAATTTTTTTAAATATTTTTCCGACTACCGGTAAATTGCAATATATACTTTTTCCACTGTCCCAAAAGTCCACATGTTTGGTAACTAAACTTCCTTTGATCTCTACTTCACTTAATCCGGTAAATGCGAAATTTCTTTTGAAGGAAATACAACTAAATTCCCATTTGACTAAGTTAATTTTTGATTTTTTAATATAGTACAACACTTTAAAATTTGGACTTTCTAATCTTTCAAACATTTTTTCTAACATCTTTTTCATATCTCTTTTATTTGTTATTTTATGAAATGGATCAATAAAAATTATATTTTCAGATACATGTTTGAGTAGTTGATCGATATTATCTTCTTTTAAATTTTCAAAGCTTTCTAAATATTTTTGAAACATAATTACCCATTCAATTTTTTTTTTACAAATTTTTTCATCAAATAAAAATATATTGGAGCTGGAAATATGCTCAAAAATTTCATTGGTAATATCAACCTTTTTGGAAAAAAAATTTCAAACTTATTCGAAAAGATTTTTCTCATTATTTGTTCTGCAGCATTTTTTGCTGAAATCATAAATGGCATTTCAAACGTATTTTTGTCAGTCATCGCTGTTTTTACAAACCCTGGATGTATTACCTGCACTTTAATATTGAAGCTATCTAACTCTATTTTTAGGGTTTCTGCAAAGAAAGTTAGTGCAGATTTTGTAACACCATAAATTCCAGCACCTGGAAGACCCCTATATCCAGCTGGAGAGGACATAAATACAATATGTCCTTTTTGACGTTTCTTCATTTTTTCCAGAATTGGTGCCAAACAGTTAATTGGCCCTAAAATATTTGTTTCAATAATACTTTTAATTTTCAGGGGTTCTAGTTTATCTAAAGATCCAGGACTGTAGGTAGCTGCATTTAGTATGATAATATCGATGTTACCGAAATTTTTGACGATTGAATTTACTGTGTTCTTACATCTATCTGGTTTGGATACATCAAGTTGCATTGGTTTTATACATTTGGGATTATATTTCATGACTTCATTTATTTTTTCAAGTCTTCTTCCACTTATAATTACTTTGTAATTTAGGTCCGCAAATGACTTTGCAAGTTCTTTCCCAATACCTGTTCCTCCTCCAGTTATCCAAACTACACTTTTACTTTTTCTTGTCATATTGATCTAAAAAATATTCAATAGTGCTACCGTCTTTAACAAAAATCATTTTTACCCATTCATTGTTTTTATCATACCAAATATCTATATCAACCAATTCTCCAGTGTGTTCTTCTCCGATAAGTTTGTAATGATCAGACAAAATCGAATCATCATAAATTAGTTTTTCTCCCTTTTCTGAGATTTTAAAATCAATATAACTGCAATCTTGGGTGTTTAATACTTTGTTAAATTTTTTTGAAACTAGTTTTTCTTTATTCCAATAACTTGTTGGTACTGGAGAAATATCTTGAGTTTGTTTGCCATACGAACCTTCAACATTAAAAATAGAATTTTCCTTTTTCAAATTACAATTCAAGTAAGTGCCGTTTTGATTCGTTTCTGAGTTTAGTTTTGTTAAAAGGTTATCAGACCATATCTCATAATTTTTATGATGGTAATCGTAAACAGTGAATCCTAAAAATTTTACTTTAAATTTTATATTAATAGTGGCTTTGACTTTATTATTTTCCCCTTCAAAACTGACACTATGTTTCCCAATAAGGCTTCCGTTTCTGTAAACGTTGAAGTTTATATCTCTGGGTAGATACTCCTTACAGTCAAGTTCTGTTATAAAAAGGCAGCTAAGTAGTAAAATTTTAAGAATAATATTGCCCACAAAAGGTTTTGAATTGCTGATTTAAATCAATAAGATGGTTAGTCACCTAAAAGGTGACTAACTATAGTTGAATTATCTTCTTTGGCCGAACAATTGAATAAGCATGATGAAGAGATTTATAAAGTCTAGATATAGCGTTAAAGCTCCCATTATTGCTTTTTTACCTTCTTGTGCACTACCGTCGTAGTACATTGCTTTAATACGTTGGGTATCATAGGCAGTTAATCCAGCAAAAACTAAGACTCCAATCACTGAAATGCCAAATTGCAAGGCAGTACTAGCAACGAAAATATTCACAATTGAAGCAATCAATATGCCTATTAGGCCTATAAATAGAAATGATCCCCAACCTGTAAGATCTTTCTTAGTAGTGTAACCGTAAAGACTCATAGCACCAAAAGCACCTGCAGATATGAAAAAGACTCTAGCTACCGACTCCCCAGTGTACTGGATAAAAATCGAAGATAAAGATAGGCCCATGACGGATGCGAATGCCCAGAATAGTACTTGTACAGTACTTTCTTTCATTCTTGCAATACCCATGTTAAGAGCAATTATGAATCCAAGGGGTGCAAGCATGATTAGAAATGCTAATGGAGAACCGTAAATGGCTGCTCCAAATTGTGTATATGTGTTTGTTGTGAAATTAAATGCCAACGTTGATGTCAGATGGGCAATGGCACCTGTGAGTGCTAACCCAACTGCCATAAAAGAATAGACCTTATTCATGTAGGCCTTTAAGCCTAAATCAATCTCAACGGATGTGGATTTAGTTTTTAGGTCTCTTTCATAGTCGTAAGCCATTTTTAAACTCCTTATTTTAAATGTTTACATGTAGCATATTATACTACTAATATTATTTATACTAAAAATATGTTACAAAATTATAAAATCAACTAATTTATTGAATTATGAATTATAATTTTCTTGGAAATACAGACATTAAAGTCAGTCTTATTTGTCTTGGTACAATGACTTGGGGTGAGCAAAATACAGAAAATGAAGGATTTCAGCAAATGGATCTTGCTTACGAAGAAGGAATAAATTTCTTCGACACAGCTGAACTTTATTCAGTACCTCCTAGAAAAGATACCTGGGGATCAACAGAAAAAATCATTGGAAATTGGCTTAGAACAAAAAAAAATAGAGAAAAGATTGTGATAGCCACAAAAGTTGTAGGTAGGTCAGGGATGAAATGGTTTAGAAACAAAGAAACAAGATTAAACAAAGAACAAATTAATGAGGCCATAGATGGAAGTTTAAAAAGGTTAAACACTGATTATATTGATCTGTATCAACTTCATTGGCCTGATAGAAAATCAAATTTTTTTGGAAAATTAGGTTATAAACATGAAGAAGAAAATGATTTCATCGAAATTAAAACACAATTAGAGATTTTAGATGAAAATGTTAAAAAAGGAAAAATCAGATATATTGGTCTATCCAACGAAACACCCTGGGGATTAATGAAATTTTTATCTGTCTCAGAAAAATACAATCTTCCTAGGGTTGTTTCTGTTCAAAATCCATATTCACTTCTAAATAGAAGTTATGAGGTAGGAATGGCAGAAATTTCAATAAGAGAAAAGTGTGGGTTGCTAGCATATTCTCCTCTAGCCTTTGGAATGTTGACGGGTAAATATGATAATGGTGCAAAGCCCGATGGAGCAAGATTAACTCTTTATGCTGATATGTTTACGAGATACACAAAACCGAATGGTGTTGAATATTCTGAAAAATTTAATCTTCTCGCAAGTCAAAACGGTTTAACACCTGCCGAAATGGCACTTGGATTTGTAAACTCACAAAAGTTTGTTACCAGCAACATAATTGGAGCAACAAATATTCAACAATTAAAAAAAAATATAGAATCTTACAAAATTGTTCTTTCAAAGGATATTGTGGAAGAGATTGAAAAAATTCACAACGAAAACCCTTACCCTTGCCCGTGATCTATTTTTTTTGCACTAAAAAAGTTGTCAAGATTACAATAATAATTCCAATAATATTTATCCAAGTAATTTGATCATCTAAAATCAAAACCCCTAAAATTGTAGAAAAAATTATTCTGGAATAACTAAGTATGACAACATTTTGTGTCAGATCATTTTTGTAGGATTCTGTGTTGAAAAATTGGGCAATTAATGCCGTCAACGTAAGAGTTAAATACTTGATAATTAAAAAATTATTATCGAGTATAATTTTATGATTAAAGATAATAAAAAAAATAAATGAAGAAAAAAGTGAATGATAAAAAAGTATAGTAATGGTTTTGTCTTTTTTACTAAGGTATGAAATAGAAATTATTCCACCGGAAACGCAAATAGCAGAAAATATTGACATGTACATTCCGAGTTGGCTATTAATTTTATCTGGATTAGTTATCAAAAATATTCCAATAAATCCAAGTATAATACAAAATACAATGGTGCCCTTGACTTTTTCATTAAAAATAATAGCAGAAATGATACATGTGAAAAAGACTTTTGAAAACCCTATAGTGCTTGCTTGTGCTAAAGATAAATACATTAAAGACTTATAACCAAAGTACATGGCTAATATCCCACACAATGATCTAAAAAAATGTATTTTTATGTCATCAGTTTTGAGAATAGTTTTAAGTTTTTCTTTCTTATGAATTATTATCAAAAATAGAATTAATGTGCCAAGAAACGATCTGTAAAAAACAATATTTTCTATATTACTTTCTTGAAAAAGTAATTTAATTTGAAGGCCTAAAAGTGAAAAAAAGAAGCAACTAACTATTTGGTAAAATGGAATTATTTTTTTCATTCTTTTTATAATTAATCATAGAAATGTTATTGCAAATTATAATGCCAGTACCGCAAATCAAAGTCACTAAATCTGGTTTTTCATTGAAAATCATAAAACCAAGAATTGTTGTGAAAATTAACTTTGAAAAGTCATAAGACATTAAATTTGTCAATTTGCTCATGCTTAAAGCTTTAGTCCAACAATAGTTTCCTAAAGTTGCTATCAATGCAACTGCAATTAATAAGGTGTATAAGTTTAAATCTTTTGACGGCGTCCAAACATAAATAGATGGAATAAAAGTTATTGGTAACATAATGATTACCATACTGAACATAAGCGTAGAAATTGATTCAGTTGCTGATATTTTTTTTACAAGTAGTCCAGCTACGGCATGAGTTATAGCGGCGATTAAAGCTAGAATTACACCAATTCTAATTTCTAAATCAGGTCTTAAAATAATTAAAGTCAAAACAAAACCAATAAATGTGATTAGGTTATTGCTCTTTGAAGTTTTTTCTTTAAAAAAAATAATTCCACCTAAATACATAAATAAAGGTGTGCTAAAGCTTACAGCCATTGCTTGAGACAGTGGAATCATCGTATATGAACAGAAGAGTAGGACCATTGTGATACCACCGAATAATCCTCTTAAAAGTAATAATTTTAAATTGCTTTTTTTTTTAATTACGGTTTTTTTCTTTAAAATAAAGGGAAGAATTAAAAAAATACTGAATAAGTTTCTAAAAAATGATTGTTCAATTGGATGAATATATTGAGCTCCAAATTTTATAAGTGTAGCCAAAATTGAGAAAAGAAAACACGAAGATATTAAGAGGATTACGGGAAACATTATTATTTTGAGTTATATCGTCTTGCAATTTATTAATAGATATGTCAATAAAAATAATGAATTATTTTTTTCTTACCAAAATTTTCACATTAATAATATTACTATCAAAGTTTTCTCTCTTAGAAACTAAAGAATTAGAAAAATTTAATGACTGGAGTGCATATGCTGAAGGGGAAGGTAAGAATCTAGCATGTATGGCTGTTTCTAAACCAAAAACTTCGGAAGGAAATTATAAGAGAAGGGGTGAAATATTTGCAGTAATAACCCACCTACCAGGACAAAACAAATGGAATGAATTTAGCATAATAGCAGGTTATAATTATAAAGCTGACAGCAACCCAGAAATCACAATTGGAGACTCAAAATTTCAACTATTTACATCCGGATCTAGAGCATGGAGTTTTAGTCCACCCGATGACGAAAAAATAATTAAGTTTTTAAAATCTTCGATGAAAATGAAAGTGATTGGCACATCTACAAGAGGAACAATTACCAAAGATACATACTCTTTGTTGGGTTTTAGCAAAGCTTATCAAAAAATTAATGAGGCTTGTAAAAAAAGTAAATAATTTTTATGAAGAAAAAAGAAAAAGTAGTCTTAGCATTCTCAGGCGGACTAGATACCTCAATAATTTTAAAATGGCTACAAAATGAAAAAAATCTTGAGGTTATATGCTACACAGCAGATATTGGCCAAGGTGAAGAAATTATTCAAGCAAAAAAAAAAGCTGAGAAACTTGGAGTAAAGCAAATTTATATTGAAGATTTAAGGGAGGAATTTGCAAGAGATTATGTTTTCCCAATGTTTAGAGCCAATGCTTTATATGAAGGCTACTATCTATTGGGAACTTCGATAGCCAGGCCATTAATTGCAAAGAAGCAAATAGAATTAGCGAAAAAAGTCGGAGCAAACTATGTTTCACATGGATCAACAGGAAAGGGAAATGACCAAATCAGATTTGAACTTGGTTATTATGCTATAAATCCAAAAATCAAAGTTATAGCACCTTGGAGAGAATGGAATTTTCAGTCAAGAAGTGACCTAATAAATTATGCAGAAAAATGCCAAATTCCCATCCCCATGGATAAGGTCAATTCTCCTCCTTACTCGATGGATGCTAATTTGTTACATACTTCATACGAAGGAAAGGTTTTGGAGGATCCCTGGGAATCTCCGGACGAATCAATGTTCACTAGAACAAAATCATGTGAGAATGCCCCAAATCAACCTCATTTTTTGACATTAGGATTCAAAGATGGTGATCCAGTTTCAATAAATGAAAAAACTTTAAAGCCACACGAAATTTTTGACCAATTAAATAAGATTGGTGGTGAAAATGGTGTTGGTAGAATTGATATTGTAGAGAATAGATTTATTGGAATGAAATCACGTGGTGTTTACGAAACACCTGGAGGAGAAATTCTTTTGGTAGCAAGAAGAGCAATTGAAAGTATTACACTTGACAAAGCTACTGCACATTTGAAAGACGAACTAATGCCGAAGTATGCTGAGTTGATTTATAATGGATTTTGGTTTTCCCCTGAAAGAGAAATGCTTCAAAAGTTGATTGATGAATCTCAGAAAAAGGTAAATGGTGAGGTTAGGCTGAAAATATATAAAGGTAATATAATCATTCAAGGTAGAAAATCTGAAGATAGTTTGTATTCTCCAGAGATTGCAACTTTTGAAGAAGACGTGGTCTATGATCAAAGTGATGCCAACGGTTTCATTAATCTTAATGCTTTACGACTAAAATTACTCAAGAATAGAGGATAGATTTGGAATTGGCTCATTGAATTGACTGTATGATGCAAATAAAGTATTCAAAAGTAGGCAAGCTATGGTCATTGGACCAACGCCGCCTGGCACTGGTGTGATCTTTTCACATTTATCATAACAATCTTCATAATCTACATCTCCGACAAGTATTTTTTTTCCAGACTTTTCAATTCTATTAATTCCAACATCAATAATTATAGCATCTTTTTTAATCCATGATGATTTTACCATTTCTGGTATACCAACTGCAGCAACTAATATGTCTGCCTCACTACAAACTGATGAGAGATCTTTAGTTCTAGAATGACAAATTGTTACAGTTGCATTCATACCGAGAAGAAGGGCTGCCATCGGTTTTCCAACAATGTTTGATCTTCCAACTATAACGGCATGCTTTCCTGAAAGATCATCTAACACTTTTTTTACCAAAATGCTACACCCAAGTGGTGTACAAGGAACCAAAGTATCAAGTCCCGACCAAAGTTTTCCGACATTGTTGGCGTGAAAACCATCTACATCTTTTTCAGGTGTAATTCTATCGAGAACTTTATCGGAATTAATATGGTCCGGTAGAGGAAGTTGTACAAGTATACCCTGAACATCAGGGTTTGCATTTAATTCATCTACTATCTGTAGAAGTTTTTCCTCAGAAACTTTTTCATCTAACTTGTGTTCAATTGAGTTGAATCCCACTTCTTTTGTTTTTTCTATTTTATTTTTTACATAAACCTTGCTCGCGGGATTTTCACCTACAAGAACAACAGCGAGACCTGGAGTCTTACCAGTTTTGTTTCTTAACTCATCTCCGAAAGTTTTAATTTTTTGTCTTATTTGCGAAGATACTATTTTTCCATCAATAACTTTCTTTTCCATTTTAAAATCCATATTTAGTCATTATATACTGAACAGCCTCAATAATAATTATTAATATAACAGGTGAAATATCAATAGCACCTAAATTAGGTGTTATTTTTCTTATAACTTTTAAAGCAGGTTCTATCAATCTAAATAAAAAATCCATGATAACTGATATTAGTGAATTTGATGTATTGATTACATTAAAAGAAATTAACATACTGAGTATCACATAAAAAATAATTGCATATTTATAAATTTGTAAAATTTGAAAAATAATGTATGCAAAAAAGTCAATAAAGTACATAATCTTATAGAATCTATTATGAAATACTCAAGTGATCAATTAGATTTTGATTTTAGTAGACCATTGGATATCCAAAGAAATACAAATCTTGGAATTATCGATGATTGTATAACTAACTTTTTAGACGGAAATCATAGCGAATTATTTCAAAAACATCTTAGACTTTTAATCATAGAGCTTTATTTTTGTTGGTCAGAATCAAGGTTACAATTTTTAACCGTATCTATGTCAAAAAGAGGTTATAAATGTAAATCTAGGTATAACCCCAATAAAATTTCTTCGTATTTGATCAGAATAGTCAATCATTTGAAAGACAAAAATTACATTGAAGTTCATCCTGGTTTCTATGATTCAAAAACTGGAAAAAGCAGGCGAACCAGAATTCGTCCAACAGCTTTGTTAATAAATCATTTTCAGAGAATTAAAGATTTTGAAAATGAAAACTACAATCATTTCAAAAGAGAATTCTTATTTGTTTTTGATAATAATAATTTATTTGAATACCATGATACATATGAATCTGGAGAAATAAGAAGTGTAATGAAATATTATAATACACTGATCTCAAAAACTTTGTTTGATATGCCTTCATATGAAAATAATTATTTAACCAGAGGTGACAAAAAAAAAATTGTCATCTCTAAATATTCAACTGCAAATTATTCATACGAGAGATCATTACCAAGCAAACCTATTATCAACGGCTGTTGGTGGAATAAAATTGATCTAAAAATATTTTTCCAAATTAGAAAAGAATTGACTATCAATAATAATTCAACGAGCTATCTAAATCTGTTAGATTTTTTAGGAGACTTCCTAAGTTTTATATCAAATGCAAATATAGTTTTACAACCTAGATCATTTTCTAGTGTTCTTAACTACGATCAATTATGTTACTTAATAATCAAAAGTTTTAGATCAAAAAATTCTGTCAGTTTTCTGAGATCCGTTTTTAATGAA
>MDTG01425901.1_pt1 | contig 14569 bp, 12 predicted proteins | sample 811421 | NCBI WGS metagenome assembly MDTG01 (sample SAMN05326645, study PRJNA326480) | marine metagenome | isolation source: seawater | place: Pacific Ocean: South East | collected 2011
TGGGTTCGATGCTGCTCGACCCGGCGGTGGTGTCCGACATCGTCGGCATCGTCAAGGATGGAAAGGACTTCCATCGGCCGGCGCATTCGATCATCTTCGACTTGATGGTCCGTTGCTACGACCGGACCGCGACCATCGATGTGGTCCAGATCAACCAGATGCTCGTGGATCAGGGTCTGCTCGACGAGGTCGGTGGGCTCGACTACCTCGTCCATCTGGCGGAAAGCGTTCCAACCGCGGCGAATGCCTCTCGATACGCCAGGATCGTCAGGGAGAAGGCGACTCTTCGCGAACTCATCTCCGCGGCGGGCGAGACTCTTCGCGACGCTCACGCCGGCGAGCTGGAGGTGAATCAGGTCCTGGAGGCCGCGGAGCAGAGGATCTTCCGCATTGCGGAGCATCGCGAACAGCAGACCGCTTCCAGCCTCAGCGATCTTCTCGACGAGGTCATGCGCACCATCGAGGATGGGGAGGCCGGAGCCAACGGTGTGCCCAGTGGATTCGCCGAACTCGACGACATGCTGAACGGTCTGCAGTCGGGCGAGATGCTCATCCTCGCCGCGAGGCCTTCGATGGGCAAGACCGCGTTCGCGTTGAACATCGCGGAGCAGATGGCGGTCGCCAACCACGGCGTGGGTGTCTTCAGCCTCGAGATGGGCAAGCAGCAGCTCGTCCAGAGAATGCTCTGCGCCCGCGGGCGGATCGATTCCCAGCGCATGCGGCGCAGCATGCTGCGTGAGGACGACTTCAAGCGACTGATGGCGGCCTGTGCCGATCTCCAGAACGCACCCATCTACATCGACGACACCCCCGGTCTCTCCCTGCTCCAGCTTCGCTCCAAAGCCCGCCGGATGAAGGACAAGCACGACATCTCGGCGATCGTGATCGATTACCTCCAGCTGATGAGCGCCGGAGGCCGGGTGGAGAGCCGCCAGATCGAGGTCTCGGAGATCAGCCGTGGGGTGAAGGCGATGGCCCGTGAACTCGAGGTCCCGGTGCTGTGCCTCAGCCAGCTGAATCGAGCCGCCGAGCAACGGGAGGGTCACCGCCCCCGGATGAGTGACCTGCGCGAGTCGGGATCCATCGAGCAGGACGCCGACGTGGTCATGATGCTCCATCGCGAGGAGTACTATCACCGGGGCGATCAAGACTGGCTCGACCAGAATCCCGACAAGCAGGGGGTGGCTGAGGTGATCATCGCCAAGCAGAGGAACGGTCCGACCGGAGTGGTCAATCTGGCCTGGGATGCCGCCAGCACCAAGTTCCATGATCTCAGCTACTCCACGCCGCCGGCCGGTCAGGAAACGCCAGCCTCCGACGAGTGGGGGGATTCCGGCGGCCTTCCCACCTGAATGGGGAGCTGCCTGAGCCCCCGACCCCATCGGTACACTTGGTTTCAGGCATGGACGACACCGATCCAGAGCAGCTCGTTCGATTGGTCGCCGCCGCAGCTGCGGGGGACCAGAAGGCATGGCGTGACATCGTCGAGCGATGCACGCCACGAGTGCATGCAGTGGTTCGGGCCCAGTGCCGCGACGACGATCTGGCCGAGGAGATCGTTCAGTCGGCGTTCTGCACGGTCGTGCAGAAGCTTTCCGAATACCAGGAAGGCGGTCGATTCGAAGCGTGGTTGCTTCGCATCGCGATGAACCGTCTCCGTGATGAAATGCGACGGCGGGGTCGCCATGCGGTCTCCACGGACACCAGCACCATGGTCGAGATTGCGGGCGTGCCGGAGAGGGCCTCCTCCGCGGGTGACCTTCCCGGTGGCAGGCTCGCGGAGGCCCTGGGGAGGCTCTCGGAGGCGGACCGGGAGATCATCCACCTCCGACACGTGGGGGGTCTCAGCTTCAAGGAGATCTCCGCGGCCCTGGATGCGCCGATCGGGACTCTGCTGGCCAGACATCATCGGGCGCTCAAAAAAATGAAGGATCTCCTCGATCAAACCCCCATGGAGGACCGGGAATGAGTTTTTCACATCCTGGAGGGGGTGGGAAGTCCGGAAACCCAGACTTCCCCAGTCTCTTTGGCAATGCCGACGCTCTTGGTTCGTTTGAATTCAGGATCCCCTCGTGGAGATCGATCGATGAGTGACTTGGAAGCCTCCAACTCAGGGTTCACGTCAGCGGGGTCGCAGGACTCGGCCGAGGATGTCCCACGTGATGTGCGGGAACTCGATCTGGCCCTGGGGAGGCTTCTCTCCCCCTTGGCGGAAGAAGCCGCTCCCGGACTGACCGATCGGGTCTTCGAGGCCTCGGTGAAGGAGCTCCCGACCCGGGTGCTCCCATTTCAGGCTCGATCCGAGGACCAGTCCCCGGGATTCCGCATTCCGTACCTCGGATACGCCGCGATGATCCTCGTCGCGGTCCTGTCCTACGTGGTGGTGACGACTCGGGACCAGGGCCTTGGGATCGGCGACGAATCGGCGGCGGGGAACTCGATGGCCTCACAGGCGACCTTCGTGATCGATGAGCCTCGTGATTCCGAAGCGATGCTCATGGCGGTTCTTGATCCCAGTGAGGACTGGTTCGGATACGAAGACGATCTGGAAGATCCGTTCATCTCCGGCGTCGGAGCGGTGCTTCAGACTCGCGGGTTCGGGGTCAACGACCTCAGCGGAGATGTGATCGCGATGCTTGGAGGCACGGGCTCGTGAGTCACCGAATCCCGATGATGCATGTTTCCGTGCCTCGTGCCGTCCTCTTCGTTCCGATCCTGCTCGCCCTGGCAGCCGGCCCCGCCTCGGCGAGCGTCGAGCCGCCACCATCCGGCGGCGGCTCCGAAGGCATCACCCAGAAATCGAACGCCCGGATGGATTCCCCCCGCGAACGCAGGATGGGTCGTGGTCCGCTCAGCGATTCGGACATGGAGCGGCTGATCACCGTCGCCGACGACATCTCCCCGGAGTGGGCTTCCTCCTTGAGGGAACGGCTGGCCGAGGATCCCGAGGAGGCCCGCACGGACTTCAGGCGGTACGGAAGGCGACTCTTCGGTCTCCTGATGCTCAAGGACAGCAACCCCGAGCTCTACAAGGTCCGCGTGGCGGAGTTGGCGATCAAGAAAGGGATCCGCGATCAGGCGGCCCGGTACCACGCGGTGCTCGTCGATGATCCCGGCGAAGCGGAAAGAATCGCAGGAACCCTGAAGGAGCTTGTCGTCCAGAGCATCGACCTGGAACTTCGGGCCAGAGCCCTGGAACTCCAGGCGCTCGACACCGCGGTTCGTGAGATGCGATCCCGATTGATGAATGAAGTGGATGACTCCCTGACCAAGGCGGACAGGGTCTGGCAGGAGCTTCTCGAGAATCCAACCGCCGCCGAGGGTGCCGCGGGGCCACTTGATGGTCTGCGTCCCGGTTCCCTGCATGGATCCCGCCGCCGTTCCGGCCCAGGAATCGCGGAGCCGGTCGCGAACGATCCGGACGAGCGGGGGTGACCAGCGCATCCGCCGGGCCGACTTCGGCCGCCCTCGAATCAGGTGTAGGGAAGTCCGCTCGGCGACGAAGCCGGGGAAGGTTCGGTGCCATCGGACCTTTCGTCCTCGGCCTGGTCTTTCTCGCCTGCTTCGCCAGCCTTCCCTGGACCACGGGCATGGTCACGGTGAAGGGTGGGAGTGTCGGAAGTTCTCCGACCTACGAGCGTCGTTACGAAGCTGGCGATCTGGATTTCAACGACCTCCCCCCGTGGCCGGCGACCCTGTCAGAGACGGTCCGGGACCGGATCGTCGAAATCAATGCTTCCGGAGGGCATGTCCCGGACCGCGTGCTAGGAACCGATCCGTTCGGCCGGAGCCTGCTGGTCCGGCTCCTGCTGGGGGGAGCGGTCAGCCTGGGCATCGGCCTGGCTTCCGCGCTCCTGGCCGTCTGCATCGGGACTCTGGTGGGAGGGATCTCCGGATTCGTGGGAGGTCGTCTCGATGCGGTCGCGATGCGTTTCGTGGACATCCTCTACGGGTTGCCATACATCCTGCTGGTGGTGCTGGTCTCCGTCGCGGCGGACGGCGTCATCTCGAGGCTCGGACTCGATCCCAGCTCCGCCGCTCGCCAGGTGGTGAACGTCTCGACGCTTCTCTTCGCGATCGGGGGGGTCGGTTGGCTGACCACCGCCCGCGTGGTGAGAGGGCAGGTCCTCAGTCTGCGCGAGCAACCGTTCATGGAAGCATGCCGGGCGCAGGGGATGGGTTCGAGGCGGCAGTTCACGAGGCACCTGCTACCGAATCTGGTGGGCCCCATCGTGGTCTACGGGACCCTGGCGATCCCCGGAGCGATTCTTTCGGAGAGCTTTCTGAGCTTCCTGGGGATCGGGGTCCAGGCACCGCTTCCCAGTTGGGGCAACCTCGCCAGTGACGGACTTGGCGAGCTGAATGCCCCCGGATCCCGATGGTGGCTCCTGTTCTGGCCCTGCATGGCGATCGCCATGACGCTGGTGAGCCTGAATCTCGTGGGCGATCGGTTGAAGGCAAGGTTTGATCCCGCGGACGGGTCCGCATAGCCTGCACGACCCCGGCGTCGCCAGGGTCCCTTTGTACGACGGAAATGGACAGACATGCAGAACCGCTTTGGTTTCAAGGACTTCGTGATTCTCACGGTGGTCTTCATCGTGGGCATCCTCGTCATCCTCCTCATGCAGCAGAGTGACCGGTCCTGGGAGGCGATGCAGGCGATCGAAGACAAGATGACGGAGATCGAGAAGCAGGTCGCCTCCGGAGGTAATGAGGACCTGCGTCGCGAGTTGAGCGAACTCAAGACCGCGATCGCGACCCGTCCCATCCAAATCAATCTCGGCGGCATCTCCGGGGCCGACGTCTCGGTGGGCCGGGGGCCCGCGAGCACCGGCACCAACCCGCCCCCCGCTTCCATCGAGGATTCGCTCGACGATTCCTGGGCCCGGCCCGGAATCGAGATTGCCCGGCAGGAACGTCCGGTCTTCACCAGCGATCCCACCGACGTTCCGGGCTTCGCCAACGGCGGCGAGTTCACCGAGATCTTCGGAGCCCGAATGCCCAGGATCACTCCGTACCTGTCCGGTGACGTCTACAGCCGAAGGATCCTGGACCAGGTGGTGGAGCCCCTGGGCTCCTACGATCCAGAGACCCTCGCGATCAGAGGTGTCCTCGCGGACGCCTGGCAGTTCGATCCCGACGGCATGTGGCTTCGCGTCCACCTCGATCCGCGCGCCACCTTCAGCGACGGCACTCCGGTGACCTCCGAAGACGTCCGCTGGACCGTCGAGGACTTCATCAAGAACACCCGAATCGAAGCCGAACGCAGTCGATCCACCCTCGACATGATCGAGAAGGTCGACGTGATCGACGAGCAGACCGTCGAGTTCGTGTTCAACAAGGCCGTCTTCACGAATCTCTCCTACACCCTGGGGATCGCGGTGCTTCCCAAGCACTTTTACGGCCCCCTGGAGGAGTCGGTGATCAACCAGTCCACTGGCCTCTTGATGGGTTCTGGACCGTTTCGTCTGGAAAGCATGGATGTCGACAACCAGTGGTCGCCGGGAGAGGACGTTGTCATCACCCGGAACGAGCGGTACTGGGGCGCCGACAAGCCTGCGCTTGGAAGCATGCGATTCAAGGTGATCACGGAACCGACCGCGGCGCTGGTCGGGTTCCGCAACGGTGATGGCGACATGCTCACTCCTTCTTCCACCCAGTATTCGGAGCTGCGCAAGGAAGGCGACTTCCTGAAGGACAACGCGATCTACAAGTGGGTGAACATGCGGTCCGGCTATTCATTCATCGGATGGCAATGCGGCCGCCGCGGAGGCCCCCCCGATGGTGCCTGGACGCCGTTTCACGACAAGCGGGTTCGTCGGGCGATGACCATGATCCTCGACCGCGAGCAGATGATCCGGAGCATCTACGCCGGCGTCGGAGTCGTGTCCACCGGGCCGAATGGACCGAGTTCGCCCAGTTCGAACCCCGACATCTCCCCCTGGCCCTACGATCCGGCGGCGGCGAAGTCCCTGCTGGCCGAAGCGGGCTGGGAGGATGCCGATGGCGACGGGATCCTGGAGTATCAGCGGGATGACGAGTTCTTCTCCGAGGGAACTCCGTTCAAGTTCGAGTTCACGATCACCAACAGCGGCGAGACCTCGGAGCGGATCATCAGCTACCTGGTGGCCCAGTGCCGCGAATCAGGAATCATCTGCGAGCCGCGGGTGGTCGACTGGTCCTTCTACTCGGACATGCTCAAGCGACGTGATTTCGACGCGATGATCATGGGCTGGAGCGCCAACGCCCCGGAGTCGGATCCCAAGCAGATCTGGCACCGCAATTCGATTCTGGACCAGGGCGACAACTTCATCCAGTGGGACAGCCCCGAGGCGAGCGACCTCATCGACAAGGGTCGCACCACGATGGATCACGACGAACGCATGCTGGTCTGGCACGACTTCCACTCGGTCGTCCACGACGAGCAACCGTACTCCTTCATCCGGGTCTCGCCGTGGATTCGCTTCATCAGTCGTGACATCGGAAACGTCCAGACGTATCCGATCGGTCTCGAACCGGGCGAGTTCTTCCACGTCGCGGATTGAACCGCTTCCCGCGTGGGGGCCCGGATCCCTGCGACCCCTTCTTCTCGAGCCTCCTCCGTTAGGAACCGCTGACCGATGCTGGGTTACATCGTTCGACGACTTCTGCTCATGGTTCCGACCCTGCTCGGGATCACCTTTCTGGTCTTCATGCTTCTCGCCATGGCACCGGGAGGGATCGGTGCGGCCCTGAGGGCGGCCGGAGGCAGCGTCGATGCGGACAGCAAGGCGAGTCTGCAGCTGCTCTACATCGAGGACCGCTACGGCCTCGACGATCCGGCGGTGGTCCAGTATGGCCGCTGGCTGGCGAGAATCTCGCCAATCAAGTTCGGCGAGAGGTCCATGCGCAACTACGCCGGTGATCTCGAGGAGCCCCCGCGGAGCCTGAAACCACTTCCGATGGGGGCGGGTTGGTTCAAGGAGTGGTTCGAGAGCCCGCTCGGCCTCGACAAGGAGACGGAGCAACGCAACCTCCCGATGCCCGACGATGCGAGCCCGGCGCGGATCGCAGCCGTCGGAAAGGCGATCGATCTTGCCCGTGACCGGCGGAACGCGGAGCTCCCGGTCGGCATCGCCCCGGAGGCCATACCGGAATACAAGGACGCCAATAAGGCCTATCTTCGGGCCCGTGCCCAGTACCTGATGGCGACGCGTGCCTTCGCGAGCTCGATTGCCCGCTACGCCGCGGCGGACACGGTTCGCCTGCGACAGCGGGAGGTCGATCGACTGGTGGCCGCCGGGGCGGAATCCAGGACCGCGGAAAGAGCCGCGGCGATCGGCACGCAGTCGGCCTTCAACCGGGCCGTCTCCGGAAACAACGTCATCGACTACGCGCTGCTCCAGACTCTCGAACCCGATACCTCGATCACCGAGGACTGGGAGACAGTGGTCCACAGCTACGGGGAGATGGTCTCGTCGCACCAGGAGGCCCAGGCGGCCCTGGCCCGTGTCGAGCAGGCCTATGAACGAGGCCCCTATCCCCTGGCGGGCGTGGGGATTCTTGGGATCGCGACGTTCGACTGGCCTGATTTCGGCAAGAGCTTCACGATCGGTCGTCCGGTGATCGACCTGATCGCGGAGGCGCTGCCGGTGACCCTCCTGCTGAACGTCGCTGCGGTTCCGATCATCTACCTGGTCGCGGTTCCGTTCGGCATGCATGCCGCGGCCCGGCACAACAGGCTGTTCGACAAGGTCTCGGGAAGCATCTTCGTGATCTTCTGGTCGATCCCCGTGGTCTGGGCGGGCGTGCTCGCGATCGGATTCATGGCGGACAAGCAGTACCTGGGACTCTTCCCGGTGTCGGGTCTTCACTCGAACGATGCGGATGAGATGAAGTATCTGCCCGGTTGGGGGACCGGAGGCTTCGAGGCCGGCTACTTCCTGGACACCGCCTGGCACATGGTGCTGCCGGTCTTCTGCCTGGTCTACGGTGGCTGGGCGGTGCTCGCGAAGCAGACCCGGGCCGCGATGCTCGACACCTACACCATGGATTTTGTCAGAACCGCGAGAGCCAAGGGCGTCTCGGATCACGACGTCAAGTGGTACCACGTATTCCGGAACAGCCTGCTTCCAGTCATCACCATCTTCGTGCTGGTGTTCCCCGCCATGCTCGCTGGATCGGTCGTGGTGGAACGCATCTTCAGCATCCCGGGGATGGGTTCGCTCATCCTCACTGCGATCTTCAATCTCGATCGCGACGTGATCCTCGCCAATGTCTTCATGATCGCCGTGCTCAACCTGCTGGCCCTGCTGCTGGCGGACATCCTCTACGCCGCGGCCGATCCCCGCGTCACCTTCGATTGAACCGGAACCACACCTCGCGATGAGCCTGCCCAAGTCAGATTCCGAGAAGACGATCAGCGGCATCGAAGTGATGCGGGGGGTCGGTGCATCCAAGGCGAAGCCCTTCTGGGCCGATGCCTGGGGCAGAGTGGTCGAACGGCGTGGAGCCCAGGCCGGACTGCTCTGGATTGGGATCATCGGATTCTTCGCGATCTTCGCTCCGATCATCGCGAACGGGCTTCCCCTCTGGACGGTCCAGTTTTCACCGGACGGAGAGCAGGTCACGTCGTATTCCCCGATCTACCGATCGCTCAACGCCACGGACATCCTTCTGTTGCTGGGTGGGATCCTTGGCCCTCTGCTTCTTCTCCTTCCGATCCCGACCAGCAAGCAGAAGCGACTGGGCATCATCTGCGCCGCCGCCACGCTCGCCGGCATGGTGGTGATCCTCGTCGCGCTCGTGCGGTACTTGTTCGCGGATTCCGGACAGGATGTCCTGTCCTGGAACCTGTTCCCGTGGCTGGTCTCCTTGGGTTCCGGCCTGATGGTCTTGTCGCTCTTCTTCTGGATCGTCCCCTTCGAGGGGCTGCCGCTCAAGATGTCCTTCGCCACGGTGATGGTCCTGATCGCCAGCCTGGTCTGTGTCGATCGCTGGGTCGCACCGACGGTCTCGCCGGACAGTTTCGTTCGCGGTCAGATCGAAGGAACCCAGGACAACATCTACACCCTGATCCCCTGGTCGCCCACCCAGTCCAACGCGGCCTTCTTCTCCCGGAATCCCGCCAGCACCGTCGAGGGTGCCTACCGCACGGTCGCAGAGGACCAGCTGGAGGACGGGATCGCCTTCTTCGTTCGAACCGTGGCGTTCAACCTATCAGCCCGGCTCGACGGACTCCCGCTGGATGCGGAGGTGTCGGCGGGAATTGTGGCGCTGATCTCCAGTGACAACCCGGGGGCGATGAATAGCCTGGTAGAGAAGGGGGTTTCGGAGGAGTACCTCGCGAGGTTCGAGGCGGTCGGTCGCCACCTTGGGGACTACCGCACTGCGATAACAGGAGGCGATCCGACCGGAGCGAGAATGGCCGCCGAAGAGGCGGTCGCGGTGGTCGGGTCGATCGAAGCGGCCAATCGCAACGCGAAGTTGATGATCGAGGATGCCGGTGCCGAGCTCGTCGGCAAGGTCGACGAGCGAATCGGATTCGTGCTCGACGCCAACGAGGTCGCCGAACGCCCCTTTGGAAGCCGGGACTTCTATCTGGGCACCGATCCGATCGGCCGCGACGTCCTTTCGCAGATGCTCCATGCCTGTCGGCTCTCCATCTCGATCGGTCTCGTCTCCACCGGCATCTCGGTGATCATCGGGATCGTGATCGGGTCGTTGATGGGCTACTTCGGGGGTTGGGTGGACCTGGTGCTTTCGCGGATCGTGGAGATCTTCATGGCGATCCCGGTCCTCTTCCTGCTGATCGTCGCAGCTTCGGTGCTTCCCCGGAACACCTACGTGATGATGGCGATCATCGGCTGCGTCACCTGGACGGGGTCCGCGCGATTCATTCGCGCGGAGTTCCTCAAGTTGAGGAACCAGGACTTCGTCCAGGGGTGTCAAGCGGTGGGGCTGCCGCTCTACTCCACGCTTTTCCGGCACATGCTCCCCAACGGGATCACGCCGGTCCTCGTGCAGGCCTCGTTCGGCATCGCCGCCGCGATCATCGCCGAGGCGACCCTCAGCTACCTGGGGCTCGGGCCCTACGGACAGTCCTCATGGGGCAAGCTTCTTTCGCTGACCACCGGTGAGACCGGCGTCTTCCTGTGGTGGATGGCGGTGTTCCCCGGGGCGGCGATCTTCCTCACGGTGCTCGCCTACAACATCCTAGGCGAGAATTTTCGGGACGCGATCGATCCGAAGATGCGGAAGGCGGCGCACTGATGTCCGAGTCGAACCCCGACAACAAGACGGTAGAAACCACGACTCCCCGATCCGAGCCCCTGCTGGAGGTTCGTGATCTGGCGGTCAGCTTCTCCAACAGTTCCGACCCCACCGGGCCCCGCATCCAGGCGGTGGCCGGAGTCAGCATGACAATCCATCCGCGGCAGACGCTGGCGGTGGTGGGGGAGTCGGGTTGCGGAAAGAGCGTCACGGCGATGAGCAGCATGCAGCTCATTCCGCGTCCTCCCGGTCGTTTCGATCGTGGAAGCATTCGATTCCGTGGTCAGGACGTGCTCCAGTACGAAGAGAAGCAGATGCTCGAGCTTCGCGGCAAGGACATCGCGATGATCTTCCAGGAGCCGATGACCAGCCTGAATCCGGTCTACACGATCGGGGATCAGATCATGGAGGCGATCCTCCTGCACCAGGACGTCACTCCGTCCGAAGCGGTCGAGATCGCGGTCAAGGCCATGGGTGACGTGGGCATTCCGGATCCCCAGCGCCGATTGAAGGACTATCCGCACCAGTTCTCCGGGGGCATGAGGCAGCGGGTGATGATCGCCATGGCGCTCGCCTGCGATCCGACGCTGCTCCTGGCCGACGAGCCGACCACGGCTCTGGACGTGACCATCCAGGCCCAGATCCTGGAACTCCTACGGGGGCTGCAGCGGACCAAGGAGATGGGCATCATGCTCATCACCCACAACCTCGGAGTGGTCGCCGAGAACGCGGACGTGGTGTGCGTGATGTACGCGGGACGAGTGGTGGAATACGCCAAGGTCTACGACCTCTTCGATCGTCCCATGCACCCCTACACCCGGGGCCTCTTCGACTCGATCCCGCGTCTCGGCCAGGGGAAGCATCGCCTGACCACGGTCGAGGAGATTGTCGGGGATCCCGCGGAATTCGCGAAGCTTCCTGGAAACGATCCCGACAACGGCGTGGACGTGGTGCCCTGGTGGCCGGAACCTCCCGGGGATGCGAAGCCGACGCTTGTTCCTGACCGCGATGAGTACGTGCTCTACGAGATCGAACCGGATCGCTGGGTCGGATGCTTCCGCTCCCCGCACCTCGAGAATCACGTCTGCCGCGAGCCGGACCTCGACTACCGCAAGGAAGACCTCCAGTAGCCGGCGTCCGACTCCCGGAAACGATTCCGCATCCAGCGTCGATCCCGGGACGAACCCCGGGGCCTCATCTCGATCTCGCCGGAGAAATCAGCATGCCCCTCATCGATTCAGGCAAGAAGGCACCCGCATTCACCCTTCCCGACCAGGACGGAAAGAAGCACTCCCTGAAGGACCTCGCGGGTCGACCGGTGGTGCTCTACTTCTACCCCAAGGACGACACGTCGGGTTGCACCAAGGAGGCCTGCCAGTTCCGGGACCAGCTGCCCGACTTCAAGAAGTCCAAGGCGGTGATCTTCGGGGTGAGTCCGGACTCGGTCGAGAGCCACCGAAAATTCGTCGACAAGCACGACCTGAACTTCACGCTGCTTGCGGATGCGGCCCGGGACGGGGAAGAGAATCCGAAGATCTGCCTGAAGTACGGAGTCTGGCAGGAGAAGTCGATGTACGGCCGGAAGTACATGGGCGTGGCACGCACGACCTACCTCATCGGCCCCGACGGCAAGGTCGCGGAACGGTGGGACAAGGTGAAGGTGCCCGGACATGCCGATGCGGTGCTTGAGGCCGTTCGCTCTCTCTAGCCCCGGTTCCAAGCGCGTTGTGTTCTCGCTGGCCTGGCCAAGGGCACCGTCCGCCGCCCACCCCCGGTGACTCTGCAGCCTCGTCGTGCACGAGGCCGGCCCGCGTCCCTCCGTCCGCACCCATCGGCAGAACTGAAAGAATGCTCCTGTTCACCAGGAAGATCCCATGTTCATCAAGAGGAGGGTGGCTCCGAGCCAGCCGATGAGCAGCATTCCGCCCAGGAGCGACTTGAGTGGGTAGCGAGGTCGCCTGTGTTCGAAGTGGGGCATCGCGGCGGAAAGAAGCCCACATTCCGGGCAGTCAGCGTTCCACTCCAGTCCCGCAAGATCATGATCGCACCCCCGACAAAGAACTCGATCAGGATCCGAGCGTCGACTCAGGAAGATCGCCGCCAGTTTCCCGCATGCCGGGCAGGAAAGACCTGCCCGGGCGGTGGTGAGCCCGCAGTCGCATCCGGGGCATCGCTTTTCTACGGCTCCCTTCCGCCACCCCCGCCAGATCATCAGGATCGCCAGTCCGGGAAGACCGAAGCACCAGCCCAGGAAGATCAGTATTGCGGTGAGGTCCATTGAACGATCCTCGTGGAGGATATCCTGTGCGAATGATCCATCCGGTACTCAGATTCAAGAGGCTCGATCCACGGGCGGTGATACCCGCCTACCAATCCGATCAAGCGGCAGGGCTCGATCTCCATGCGGTCATCGATCACCCACTGCAGATTTCCGCCGGAGAGATCTCGCTGGTTCCCTGTGGATTCGCGATGGCTCTTCCCGAAGGCTGGGAGGCCCAGGTGAGGCCCCGCAGTGGCCTGGCGACGAAACATGGGATCTCCATGCCGAATGCGCCGGGAACCATCGACGCCGACTACCGGGGCGAGGTGAAGATCCCCATCATCAATCTGGGCAGGTCTTCCTTCACCATCGAGGCGGGCATGCGCATCGCCCAGATGGTCATCGCTCCCGTCGCCAGAGTGGTGGTCGAGGAGGTCGAAAATCTCGATGAAACCGCCCGAGGCGGTGGTGGTTTCGGGTCCACGGGTCGCTGAAGAGGTGAATGGGATTGGTTTTCGCTACCATCCGTCCATGCCGGCTGCAGCAGATGTGAGCGTTCCCCTCCTCGATCTGAAGGCGCAATACGCGACCATCCGCCACGAGGTGGATCCCGCTGTCCAGGAGGTCCTCGAAAGCCAGCTCTTCATCGGAGGGCCGAAGGTGGCGGGTCTCGAATCCCGGGCCGCCGACTATCTGGGCATGCCGCATGCGATCGGCTGCTCGAATGGATCCGATGCGATCATCCTCGCTCTCGATGCCCTTGGGATCGGTCCCGGCGACGAAGTGATCGTGCCGACCTTCACGTTCTTCTCCACGGCCGGGAGCGTGTCGAGAGTGGGTGCGACACCCATCTTCGTGGACATCGATCCGGTGACCTACCAGATCGATCCCGGATCGGTCTCCGCCGCCATCGAATCTCGACCCGAAGGTGCGATCAAGGCGATCATCCCCGTTCATCTCTTCGGTCAGGCCTGCGACCTCGACGCGATCATGTCGATCGCCGGCGAGCATGGCTTGAAGGTGATCGAAGACGCGGCTCAGGCCATCGGCACCGAGGATGTGCATGGTCGGCGGGTCGGTTCCGTGGGGGACATCGGGACCTACAGCTTCTTCCCGAGCAAGAATCTGGGAGGCTTCGGTGACGGAGGACTCTGTGCCACGACCGACGGCGAGCTTGCGGAACGGATGCTTCGATTTCGTAACCATGGCATGAAGCCGAAGTACTTCCACCACCACGTCGGCCTCAACAGTCGTCTCGATGCCCTCCAGGCGGCGGTGCTTCTGGTCAAGATCGAGCATCTGGATGGTTGGAGCGCGGCGCGACGGGAAAACGCGAAGTTCTACGACGAGGCCTTCGCCGATGCCGGGGCCGCCACCAGTGCCGTATCCCTGGAGGAGGGGGGGCTTCCGCTTCGGACCCCACACCCCGCGCCGGAGGGAGCTCGGCACATCTACAACCAATACGTGCTTCGAGTCGCCGCGGATCACCGCGACGTTCTTCGCAGGGATCTCGTGGACGCCTCGATCGGCAGCGAGATCTACTACCCCAGATGTCTCCACCAGCAGGACTGCTATCGAGGACTCTCCGGTTCACATGGCGAGCACCCTCACGCCGAGCGGGCTTCCGAGGAGGTCATCGCCATACCGATCTACCCCGAGCTGACCGAGGTGCAGAAGAACCACGTCGTGGAGACGGTCCTGAAATCCGTTCGCTCCGAGCGCTGACCGACAGTCGTCGGTTCAGATCAGACCCTCGAAACCGGTGATCCCCAGCGGTTCGACCACGCTGAACGGCTCCGCGGTCTCGACCCCGATCCGACTTCCCAGAAATCGCGCCTGGGCATCCAGCCATTCGATTACCGCCCGGTTCCTTGGATTGACGGTGAACTGGCTTTCGTAGGCGAGGATCGCTTCAAGCTTGCGATCGTGAAGACCGGTGGTGTCCACGAGGAAGGAAGGGTCGGGGATCGTTTTCAGATGGGTTGCGTAGTAGTGGATGATTCGCGAGGGGTATCGCGGCTCGCCTGGAAGCGTCGTCTTGGTCAGCTTGGCGTCGAA
>MDTG01388130.1_pt1 | contig 14568 bp, 7 predicted proteins | sample 811421 | NCBI WGS metagenome assembly MDTG01 (sample SAMN05326645, study PRJNA326480) | marine metagenome | isolation source: seawater | place: Pacific Ocean: South East | collected 2011
TGCAGTAACTAAATGTTTAAAGTATGTTTTAACAGTAGCATCAGAATGATATTCTTGGTATACTTCAAGAGCTTCATCGATTCTATCATCAATTTGCTCATCAGCAACATTAATATCAATTACAGGAGCACCTAGTTTACGTAAACAATATTCCTCTAACTCAGTTCGTGTGGTTACTATAGCCATATTGACATCCTATTTAAATAGTCTTTGTACTATTTATATAGTTTTTTGTTTTAACCTATTATTAAATTAGCCATCTGACCAAGATTGAGCGGCAGCACCTGTTGGTGCGGCGCCACCGCCCGCAGGTGGACCATATAACTTATTATTCGTAATTTTGGTTACTTTAGTAGATACTAAAACTCCACCATTTTGCACACGTTGAGCGCACCCTATTCCATTAAGACTATGAGGTGGTGAGGACGATACTGATACCATGAGTGCCATTTATATTATCCTATCCTATGCATAAGGTACATTATCTTCTGGAAATGCATAACATGCATTTACATCAGCCTCATATCCATATACATAACCACATTTATGAGGTTTAACAATTCGATATCTAGTAGTACCCTCTAATATTACATCTCCATCATCACCAGCATTATCTGATATTCTATACATATTCATCATTCTACCGCGCCTTGGATTTTTATTAATCGCAGTAGCCGTGGTGATCCCCGCAAGCCTAAGCGAATGATGACCAATAAATTGCACAGGAGTTAGTTGATGAATAGGTGCATCTCCACCAGATACATTAAAATGTTCTTGATTAAGAGCAGGAGGTGGACTTATAGTGGAATACTGTCGAGATGAAGTATGATCCACACCAAAATGAAAATTTGCATTGTGTGGAGAAAATTCTGCAGTTCTTACAACACCATTATAATCAATATATCTAGGTTGACCAACTCCGAAATGAGCATAATTTGAATTAGTTTCAGCAGGAACAGGATTGTCCATAACATTCATCCATGCAGAATGTATAAGAACAGAAGGACAATATGTATCATCTACACTATATGCCCAGTTATCTATTGTTGGAGCATATTCAAGATCATTAAGAACAAACCACCCATGATCACGATCAGTATCTGTCCCGCCATTATAAAATCCTTCACTAGCAGATACTTTAAACATAAAGGTAGTATCATTTGCAATCATATGAATGGCTTTTACAGCAGCACCATACGCCCCACCTACTCTATTATAACCAGCATTGGTATTACCGCCTATACCAACAGAGGTACTTGATGTAGGGGTTGAATTGTTGCCATTATCATCATAAACATTCACTCTCCAACCATCAGCAGCGTCAACATTTATTATAATTTTATAACTCGGAGTATATCCAGCGGTTTGACCTGTTGCATAATGTTTTTTGTAAAAAATTACTTGACCAGATGCTGATCCGCCACTGGCTGATATCGTGTGGTAAATACCACTTGTTGGATTTGTGCCAGCATAGTTACCTGCTGAACCGTTAAATCCAGTGGTTCCAGTTGCTTTAGCGTCATTGCGCCAATCACTACCTTCTAAAAAATCTGCGATACTATAACACATGTCTCTTACATCATAATTATAGTTTGATCCTGGATTTCTAGGAGTTCCGTAAAAATATGCCATTATCCTTCTCCCCCTGTCCATTCTACCCATACATTATTTTCATCTTTTAAAGATGATACACCAAAAGTTACAATTTCTAATGGTGACCTTAGAGAAAACACACCCATTGTACTTCCGTCAAAATTTTCTACTAAATAGTCTATATTCATATTTGCTTTATTATATTCAGCACCGTCTTTATATCTATAAACTTTAAAGTCAGTAATATAATTATCTGCAGCAGAATCATTATTAAGACTATGCCTATGTCTAACTGCTAATTTTTCCGCATCGGTTAATGCCATTTTGTTGTCCTCTTATGAATATGTAAACGTAACAGTAAGATCAGATCCCGCTGTAGTGCTACCAATTTGTGTTATATCTACTGTTAAATAATCATCTTCAGCTAATGTTATACTTGGTGAACTATTTATAATCTTTGTTCCACCGTCAGCAATCACTAAAGTCGCTCCAGATGAACCATTCTTATTTACAGTTATATTTATTGCTGCTCCTACTGGTGCTGTATTAACTCTTGCAACAATTCTATCTATTGTTACTGCTTTTGGGGCATACCACCTTTTAGTTCCAGTCGTAACTTCTAATACGCCAGTTTGAACTAGATTTGTAAAAGAAGATGGTGAAGCGGTCGCAATTTGCCATCCAGTTCCAGTTTTAAAAATATGTAAGTTACTGGTATCTTCAGCAAAAGCTAAGTCACCATTAACATTACCAATTGCTGGAAGATATGTAGCATCTGCAAAAATACTTACTGACGCAACTAATGAAGTTCCATCTGGCGCAACCAACGTTGCAGTGCCAGCAACTTCCTTAATTTTATTTTTAAACGAAGGTGTATTTTCTACATAAGTTGCCATATCTTGAGGAACAAATTTACTATTTGTTGCGTCGTATACAATACACATCTGATTCACAAGTGATGGAATAGGTCTTAATTCAATCGCATTTTTATGACCTTCTTGATCATGCTGACCATAAATTACATAGTTTCCATTTTCATTAGTTTCTACTGCTAAGTCTTTTATAACAATAGTGCCTCTCATCGAAGAGTGAATTCCACATTGATAATATAAAGTATCAGGCGCATTAGCAGGTACAGTAAATACTAATGAACCAGTTTGATTTCTTGAACCTGTTACTCCAGTTGTATATTCTCCGACATAAGATCCAGAAACATAATTTGTCCCGTTATCTGTGGTTAAATAAAATGGATGGCCGGTGGCGGTTAAATTGAATGTGTATGTACCGCCTCTACGTAATGGTCCTATTTCAGGATTATTGCCGGATTGCGTTCCGCTAAATGTATATACACCAGAACCAGAAGCTACAGTATATGTAACAGTTGGAGCAGTCAAAGTTGGTGGTGTAATACTAGAAGGTACTGTAAACGATAATCTTTGTACTGAAGTAGACGCACCACCATTAATACTTGCATGTGTATGATTTACTATTGTAGTTGTTGGCCAACTTACTAAATTTTGATCACCAGCTCCATCAATCCACTTTAATTTAAAATCATGTCTTTGTGTCATACTTCCATATTGAGTATTTGCAAAGTTATTAATTTGATATGTACCTTGCATATAAAGAGGAACATTTGTTTGTACTTCATTTGTAATAGAAGTTCTTGCGTAAGGAAGAGAACTTGTTAACCATGTCCATACCCAAGATGTTCCATGTCCAGCAGTTGGATCAGCAACTTGAATTTCTAATACTTCAGGGGCAATAGTTAAATCAACATTATCAAGCTGTTCAATTTGTTCAACATTAGGTTTTGATGGCTGTTCAACTCCACCTACAGTAGATTTTGTTTCAAGTTTACCAGAAGCACTCGCTTCTAATTTAATGGTATTTGCTCCAGTACCAATTTTAATTGCTGGCAATGCAATTGATCCACCAGATCCTGCTGAAATAGATCCACTATCTCCTAAAAATAATGTATTACCACTTAAATGAAGCGATTTCCATTTTTTTGTCGGTGACCCTAAATCATAGGCTGAATCTGCGTCTGGAATCCAAGAACCATGTGGTTCTAAGTTAGCTAATGATCTACCTTTAGTTGACATATTTAATTTCCATTGCTATATTACTTAACTCTATTTATACACTTTTAACACTATAACTATTTTTAGTCTCAAATGTTTGAACTGTACTATTTGCTGATGACGTTCTACCAGTTATATTAAATTTATCTCCTCCAGGCCACCAAGATATGCCATGCGCTTCTGCTGATGCAGGTGATGCAACTCCATAACTATTTGAATCAACTGTACTATTATGCAACAAAGTATCATCTAAATTAATTTGAAAAATTCTATTTGTACTACTAACATTTAATCTTCCATTTGAATCTGCAAATGACATTCCAGTAATTCCTGCTATAGGAATATTAGCTGAAGATGAATCTAAACTATAATTCCAAACACTATCACGAGTCATTCCTTCAATTCCAGAATCATAATTATATTTTTGAATTTCATATATATCATGACCACCAATATAAAATTTAGTACTAATACTATCTGTAAAATCTATTTCTAAACCACCTGGACCAATATCACTATCAAATGTTATAATCTTTTTTGTATGTTCTCTTACAGCAGTATTAGGATCATTTGGTGTATTCATTTTCCATTGTGAAATAATACCAGTTTCATTATGAACATATAGCCTATCATTAAAAGTATTAACACTTGAGATATTATTTGTACTAGTCATACTTGAATTTGAATCAGATTTTACTAAATTTGATACTAAATCAAATGAATTTAATTCAATTGTATGAATATACCTATTGCCAGAAAGAAACATTTTATTTGAATCAATTATATTAATACTGTGAAAAGTATCTAAATCATCACCAAGTCTAGAATTAGCTGAGTCTAAAGTGTTCAATAATATTCTTAAATCATATCCACCTGGTCCAAAATCTTTAGAGCCTGTTATAATAGGAGTAGGTAAATTATATATGCTATATTCGCTATCTGCAAGTGGCGCAGGAATATTATATTGATATATTATATTTGTATTTTTAGTTAAAACATAAAATTTAGATCCATCTGGACTAAGTCTTATACTTTCGGGCCCATGAGGTAATCTAGTATTAGGAAAATTGAAACTTGGATTTTCAAACCTTTCACTAGCAGTTGGAATTCCAATTTCATGCATACCATTCGGAAAACCGGTACGAGTTGGTCCAATAGCTGGTCCAGTTGATTGAGACGTCCACTCATTTGTACCATACTTATTTTCAGGATTGCTTCTTGAAGAAGGATCCCATGGTGTAGATAAACGATATTCAACAAATCTACCGTGAGTAGCTGCTATTGTTTCACCAATAATCATTCTAGTACCAGAGTAATTAAAACATATTGATTGTGGTAAACCATGATGATTATATCTTGCCCATGATTGAGTCACCAACCCATACCGGACCGGGCTAAAGCTTATAAATCCATTATACCTTTTGGACCAACTGTATGCTCCATTTGGACCGTATGCTCTAAAATAACCATAAAAACCGCCAGGAAGCTGCTCTTCAAATATTCTTTCATAGCCTGGAACTGTTTCTGTAATTATAGTATCACTTGAATCAACAGACAATGAATATATTTGTCCTGAATCTTCTAAACTATATCTATTAATTGTTCCACCAGTTATAACTTGATTGCTTTGATCATAAAATCTACTACCAGTTTGTATTGCAACACTAGGCTTTACAAGAGTATAATAGTATTTTCCATCTGGACTTATAAATCCATCTGCTTGATTATTTAATTTTGAAAAATGATTTTTAAAGTTATCTTTTCTTATTCCAGTATGCAAATCATATGCAGTAGTTAACCAATATTCTGCAATTTGATTTAAAGTTTTATCAATTACAAATAATTTAAGACCATTATAACTAAAACTAAATGTTGAAGCATCATTACTATTCCAAGTATTATTTTTTAAATTTAAAGTTTTTTCAGTAGCATGATCAATGGTTGAAATATCATAAGCAATATCTAAATTATATGATAATAATTTATTTCCTCCTACATCTAATAAAAATATCATTGTTCCATTTGGATTAAATTTTAAATCAGAATATCTATCACTAGATGATTTTGTATCTTTACTAGCTAAATATTGTATTAAAGGCACGGTAAAATTACACATAGGTATAACTCTCTCGTGATTAAATTCAATAAGGTCAGCAGTTTCCCAATTATACAAAAATTTTAATTCTAAATTTGATATATGGTCCCTACCAAAACCTAATGAATCTGCAGTAAAACCACTGTCTATAATAGGTGTAATATTAACTTCTTTAAACTTTGGACAAGAATCTACTCCAGTAGGATTTATTACTCCATTAAATGTTATAATTGCTGATTTTTCATCATCTCCTTCTGATTTTCTTGGAACAAATGAAAATTCTGGACTATTTCCTGTAATTTCTACAATTGGATCAGAAGAACTTGAAGACCATGTAATATTATTACCATCACTATCAGTTGAAAATAAAACTAATTGCGCAATAATAGCATTTTGTAAAGGATCAAAAAGAGAATCGTATTCAGCTGATAATCCAATTGTAGTATTTTTCTTTGATATAGATTTCTCATTACATAATCCAACTGTAACCCAAGAATTGGTTATTTTACTATATTGATAAATTTTGTTTTCTGGAGCAACTAAAACTTTTCCATTATTTTCTTTTATAAATGTTAAATCTGTCATACTGTCAAAGCTCCTATACTATCAACTACTTCAAATAGTAAATTACCTTCAACATATGAATCAAATCCAACTATTCCTTCACCGGCAAACTGATTTTGACCAATTCTACTAATGGTAGTGTATCGTAATATATGATCTGTTTTCATATCTGTAATACTAAATTTATTTCTATCATATCTAAAATTAAATGAAAACTTATCGTTATGCAAATTTCCAAGAATATCAGTTCTTATTATTGGATTAGCTCCAGTAATTCTATTTCTACCTTCTATTACACCAAATGCCATATTAGGTCTTTGACCAAAAGAATCATCGTAATCAAAATAGTCATTAAAATAAAAATTGGTTTGACTGTATTCACTATCTTTAATTGTTTCAACAATAGGTTCAAATAATTGTGAAGTAGAAATTTTCCAATCTATCCAATTATTTGCATCATCTTTATTAAACAAAGAAACTTTTAATTGTAGACCTGGATTATAACCAATATCCCCAGATTCTTTTACATCATACCAAGCAGGAAAATCAGTACTATCTCTATCAATTACCACTGCATTATTAGCATCTAAAGTAACAATACCAGATGCATTTAGATCTACATTATTTGTATTAACAATGCTAGTAGTAAACCAATTTACAGATGATACATTAGTGGTTTGATATGGTGTAAGAGCAAATGGTGTAACTGTTCCTAAAGAGCTGCTAAAATTAGTTAAAGTTCTTCCGCCATCTAATGTTAAAGGCACAGATGAATCAGTTGGTAGTATTATAGTATTGCCAACTGCAGTAGTTTGATCTTGAGTAGGTGGATTAAAACTATCTCCAGTAAATTGTAAACCTGTTTGAATTCTAAAATCTTTTAGCTTTCCATGATATGATTTAAATTCGTTTGCTGTTGATACATTTTTTAAACCTCCAAATGTTCTACCTTTTATTTGATTTCCAGCTCCAATATATAATTTAGCATTAAAAATAGAAAGATGAGGAGTTAAAAATGGACCATATGCGCTATCAAATTGTTTGCCATCTCTCCATATTCTAATTTTATCGGAATCAACAGTTATTGCATTGTGAATCCATCTTGGAGCAAGTATAGCTGCAGAAGTAGAATCTTGAGCATGTATTGTAGCAATTTCTCTTTGATTAGCTGTATATTGATAATTTGAATTTTTTGCTACTACCATTTGCCCTAAAGTATCAAGAGATAATAAAGTTCCGCCCTTAAATTCTCCACCACCTTGAGCTTGAATTCCGCCCATTATTTTAAACGATGAATCGATTGAAGCATATCCAGATAAATCATTATTCCAACTATTAATATGATATGTAGAATAACTATCGTTTGGTAATCCAAAATGTTGATGTAAATTTGGTGGATGTGTATATGAATATACTACATACGAATCAGGTTGATTATGAAAATTGATTCCTGAATTGACTATATTCCAACCACCTGCTCTTTGAGAATCAGCTCCGGCACCAAAATCTGCAATTCTATTATCAGCAATATCATCATAGATATGAAAATCTTTTAAATATCCTTTAAATGGAGAAGTTATAATATTAGAGTCTTTAATTGCACTAAAATCATTATTATTCCACCAAGGATCTAAAGTAGTATATTTATAAATGTCATGAGAATATTTTCCGCCGGCAGTTCCAAATAAAATATCATCATTTATTCCGCTTCCCTTTGAAAATATAGGATCAATAACGTTAACATTAGATTTAAAATCTGTAAGAGTTCCACCTATTGTACTACTATTTTCATTTTCAGCGCTTACATAATTTGAAAATACACATTTATTAAATGTTGTTGTTGATCCTAAGATTGTGTCATTGCTAGTTGGTTTATTGAAGAAATTATGAGTCCATGTAAATTTTTCTGTGCCAGATAAATCAAAATGAACTTTATATGCAGTTGGACCAGTTGATAAAAATGATAATGCGGTATGACCAAGTAAAGGATTATTAGAATTATTATCAAATTTCTTAAACGTTAAAAATGCTAGTTCAGTATTACTAGTTTGATTTGGTCCAAATATTGGAGAAATAATATCGGTTGCTGTTCCAGTATAATTAATGTGAACAAGTTTAATGTCATTAGTGTTTCCACAAATCATAATATCTTTAATACCAAATGGTGTTTTAAGAGATGCTAAATGTGTTCCCATTGAAGTGGTAACACCCCATGATCCACCGTTTATTGCAGTTACTGAATAATTACCTGGTTCTAATAATAAACAATCTCCATCAGTCATACCAGCTATAGTAGATGTAATATCTCCAGGAGTTGAATAGTTTACAATTGATCCACCTGTTCTTAGAATGTAAGATCTAGCTTTATTAATACCATGATCGGAGCCTTTATATTTTGCTAATCTTCCACCCCAACTTACATGAGAATTTTTGTATTCATCAGTTTCTCCTAAAACAGTTTTATTAACATTAGTTGTTATTGTAGGAGTATATGCTTCTTTATAATATAACAAATTGTTAGATAAAGGCCATTCTCTACTACCCGATCCATATGAATCTCTGTTAAAATAATAATTTCTTACATTTTCGTTAGGCATAATACTAGTATCAATAAAGGGATTTATATTATGTGGTTCTGATAAACCTGTGCTAGAATAATAAATACCATCATTTAAAAATAGATCTATACCTAAAGAAGCTCGAGCGTTATTTACTAATTTTACTGGATCATACACCCAATCTTTTTTAATTAACGCAACTTTCAGTTCGAGCTGCTGTTTTACAGTTGCATCTTCAAGCCATCCTCTATACGATCCTACGTAATCAGTTCCAGCTCCGTATGTCGCACCTAATTTTGTTAATGTCGTTGCAGCAACTGAATTAGTTAAAGGATCATTATCTATGCCTTCAGGGTGAAATGTACCACTAAAATCTATATGAGCATGAACATAGTTAATCAGTTTAACATAATCCCACCTGTTATCAAATTGAAATCCAAGTTCAAGGCTAGTATCTGCTCCTATATTTGAAGTAAAATTGACACTTGAAACATATACACCATCTTTATATGTATGCATTTGACCAGATTGTTCATCAATAATATAACTAGGTATAGCGTACTGTAGACTTTTTGTAGAACTTATTGTTGGAAATTTATATGAATTTGGATAACCAATATGATCTATAATTGTAGATCCAGCTCCGGCCATAATATTTTTAACGTTAAAAGTATCTGCAGAAGTATTTGCGGTCAACTGATGCACCATATTACTTGATGTTAAAAATGGCGTAATTTTTTCTAATCCAAACATGCTTGCAGGTAAGACATTGTCTAAATTACCAGCTGAACCTCGATGATGTATTTCAAAATATATTATTCTACCATTAAGGTTTAAATTTGAACTAGTTCCACAATTAGACAATACTACATTATCGTTTAAACCACCATCAGCGCTTAAAACAGAATAGCCTTCTACTCTTTTTTCTCCTAATCTTAAAAACAGATTTCCTGCAGCGTCTGTTCTAAATGGATCTGGACCGGGCGGCCCCCATGCTAATGTTTGAGGTGGGAATGTGCTATATATTCTTCTATCACCTTCGTGTTTTGTTCCCATATTTGGCTGGTTTTTTAAAATTTTAAATTCTGAAACACCGCCTGGTCCGCCATTTGCCCATCTTAATAAACCACTTGTATTACTTGGCCTATGATTAGAAATTTTTATATCATCTTTTCCATTTGGAAAATATCTTTGATTTGAATTATAGTAACTTGGTAAATTTCCAATCTTTTTAGTCATTAATGTTATTTCAGCAGGCTGTAATTTAACTGACATTCTTACTTCGTGCCATCTATTTCCTCTTCGCCTCGGAGTGCCAACATCGGCTTCAAGTTGGCTGTAAGGTATAGGTAAACTGCATGCTAAATAACCGTTGCCAGCTGAAAGATGTAAGTTACTGCCACTTACCTTTAATTCTAAAGCCTCATCATCAGCTCCAACTTTAAATACCGTTTTATTGTTAACTGGTGCGCTGTCAAACCAAATATATCCAGCAAATGTAGCATCGTTATATGTGTCAAAATTAGCTGCAATTATATTTCTTTTTCCAGTAAGATAGCTACTATTAATTACATCATTTGTTCTATACAGTCGATCTGAATCTGGATATAAAAAAGCGCCTTTTTTATAATCATATACACTAATCATATCATTGACACTAAGGTATCCCATTTTTGGGGCAGTTAAATCAATATCAGTAGTAATATTTTCCCAATTTAAATTTTTTCCTATAGTATATTGACCTAATTCTGTACTATCATAATAAGACCAATCCAATCCTTTAATACGAATTCCATTAGTATGAACCATTGCTATATTATCTAGACCATCATCTATACTTTGATAAGAAAAATTTGAAGTGGCATAGTCATGATTATTATATCCAGGATAAGTTTGTCCAGAAAGTCCATCATTTTTTCTATACCATCCACCCATAGATATATGAGTAGATTTTGAAGAATCTAAAACATCATTAGAAGTTAAAACATATGCACCAGAATCTGTTCCTAATGAAGAACTTCTTTCATTTACTGTTGAAGTACCAGAAACAAATGATGGAGAACTAACTGACCCAGAAGGATGTGATACTGAACTATGACTTGTTTCACCAAATAAATATGAACTACCACCGTGACCACTTCTATATGGATTAATTCCTCTAGAAATTTGAATAGGGCCACCAGCACTAGTAAGAGAGTATGGTTGGTTTGGAATTAAATTTATTGCTTCAGGAGTACTTGAATCTTTTTCAACAATATCAAAAAGAACTTCTGCATCGTCTTGAGTTTTTGATAATGTATATTGTGAAAAATCTATACTAAACTTATCATCAATTGGATCATTATAACCAGTAATTGGAAACTTAAAAGCGCTATCCATAAATAAGTGCGGACCAAGAAAGTTACTTGATGTATGGCCAGCAAAAAATAAACTATTGCTTGAAGAAACATTTAAGTTAAGTTTAATTACTGTAGAACCAGTTTCTTTTACAAATGCTTCTAGTCCTAAATCAACTGGATCAGAAGTAGGTGATAAATCACTTGTTAAATTTTTAATATAATCAACCAATAGGAATTTCCTTAATAGTATTTTCTACTATTTATATACTTAATTCCAACCAAAAGATCCATTTCCAGTGAATGAATAATATGTATAAGTTCCAACTGTTGTTATTGTAGGAGATCCAGTTACATTTTGTGGTTGCGTTTTTGCAGTTAATACTCTAAATCTTACTGTCCCATCAGCACCAGCTGCAGGCGATCCACTACTATTAAACATACCTCCACCACCTGAACCCGTATTTGCCGCACCTGATGATGCTGTAGATGCTGGACCACTTGTACCACCAACTCCGGATGCACTTGTAGTTGTTCCATATTTCTGTGCTCCAGAGCCACCAGCAGCGTACCAGTTCCCATCTACCCATTGTTTACCAATACCACCGGCACCACCAGTATTATGAGAGCCATTACCTCCAGCCCCTCCAGCACCACCGCCACCGCCAGAACCTGGATCACCACTAGTAAAATTACCACCAGTATTTCTATAACCAGGCGGAGTCTGAAGGTCGGTTGGAGTTCTAAGATTTGCAGCTGGATTACTACTACCACCAGTAGAACCACCAGCACTTACTGCAGCTTGATAACCATAGCCAGGACCAGCACCACCGCCACCAGATTGTATGTCTGTAGATGCATCAGATGCTAGTACACGACTTAATGTTCCTGGGTTTGCTGGACCTTGCGAACCACTCCATCCAGTAACGGCAGCGCCTCCAGTCCCAACTGTGACAGCGTATGTAACACCTGCAACTGGAACTAATGTACTTTCTCTATATTCACCAGCACCACCGCCACCGCCGTGGCGCATAGCTCCAGAGCCGCCACCACCAACAATTAATAAATCAATTGTTGGTATGAATGCTAATGTAAATGCACTTACAGTACTAACTGATCCATTGATTCCATCATTAACATTAAATGTAATGCTAAAAGTTCCCGCATCTGATTCTGATGAAGATGGAGTTATTGTAAATACATTATCAGCCTGAGCCACTGTTGCTGTACTACCAAGAGAACCTGTTGTAACTGCATAAGACCAAGTTAAAGCAAATCCTTCTGGATCAGTTGACACCGCAGTAATTACGGTTGGAGTTGCATCTTGTGTTAGTGCATACGTAGCATCAACTCCAGTAATTGCAGTTGGAGATGCATTTGTAACAGTAGCAATAATAAACCAACCAACTCCATTATAAACATATATTTTATTAGTGGCAGTAACTAACACTGTATCACCAGTATTCATTCCTGTTAATGTTGCAAGATCATTAAATGATGCTACCACAGATTGTCCACTTGCACCTGCACCCATACCTGCTGAAGATATTTTTCTATTAGAAGCAGGTGTTGAAGCTTCAGCTACTGATGCTAAAGCTCCAGATTTTCCAAATGCTCTTGAGATAAGAGATGCTCTCGATACCATTACTTTTGTCCTTTATTTTTCTGTAAATAACCAACCATTAGCCACATTATAATATACCAATCCAAACGCAGCTCTATTAACATCAATTGTTAAATCTGAATCAGTACCTTCAATTTTATGACCATTTCTTCCAATTGTAATAGCGTTTGTAGAAGCTTGTCCTGTTCCATCAATAATTCTAACTTCATCTCCAAGCGTTGCTGTTGCTGGAAGATTAACTGTTTTAGCAGTACTTGTATCAACAATTAATCTTTGACCAGCAGTTAATGTTAATGGTGTTGTAGTAACCTCTATCCAAGTATCAGGAGCAGTGGATGATGGTGTTCTTGCTATAACGTACGCACTATCAACTAAATTAAATAGAGCCTGGGCATCTACTGTAACATTTGAAGCTTTATTTTCAATTGCAGTAATTACAATTTCATCAGATGTAGAAGCACCAGACGTTAGCGTAATAGTATTTGTTATTGGATTAGATGCAAAGTCATCTGAATCCATAAGTTTAATACCATTTTGGAATACATTAAAGTTACTTGAATCAATTCCTAATGTTTTAGAATTAGCATCAGCACCAGTAAACACTGTTTGACCGTTTGTAGCGATAAACTTAAAGGTGTTCATAAATGTATCGCCAACAACTATATGCGATTGTGTAACAGTTTGTGATAAAGTATTAATTACAAGATCATCACCTGAGTCAGCAGTAAATCCATTTAATGTTACTGAATTTGCTGCAGCATTAACTGTATAATCTACACCAGATACTAATCGAATACCATTATTAAATACTTGATAATTAGCAGTATCAATTGCAAGAGCTGCACCGTTAGCATCATTTCCAGAGAATACTGTTTGACCAGAATCTGCTACATAATAATAATTAGCAAAGTTAACAGCATTTGTAAATGTTCCACCCGATGTTCTAGCTTCAATGTATGCGCTATCAATCATTCCAGTTACAGCAGCTGAATCTGTACCTGCTGGTAACACACCTGGAGCCCAATAACTATTTGAGTTATCCCAAATTAATATCTGACCTTCAGTTGGCGCAGTTGTATGAACATCAGCTAATGAAGTAATTGAAGATGTATTATCTAATTTTGTTCCAAGAGCTGTTGCTGTAGTAGCAGCATAATTCGCATCATCGCCAAGAGCGGCAGCTAATTCATTTAAAGTATTTAATGTAGCAGGAGCAGCATCTACTAGAGCGGCAACTGCCGAATCAACTGAAGATGAAACTGCAGCTCCAAGAACATTACCCGTTGGTGATGTAGTTAATGTTTGAATAATTACATCATCTGAATCAGCAGCAGCTAATGTTAAAGTAACAGTATTAGTACTAGCGTTAACATTATAATCTTCAACTCTATTTAAACGAATACCATTTATGAATACTTGATGATTACTATCTGTTATTGATAGAGATTGTGAATTAAGATCATTGCCAGTAAATGCCGTTTGGCCAGCTGTTGCTCTAAACTTATAGTCTTTAAAATTAGCTTGACCAGCTACAATGTAGTTAGCTTTAGCGCCAGTGCTAATATTAGTTATGACTAAATCATCTCCAACATTTGCTCCAGTAGTAAGAACAACTGCTGTTTTTCCAGATACTGTATAATCAATATCTTTAAGAAGGTGAATACCATTTAAATATACTTGAATTCCAGTAGCAGTTACTGCAAGAGTATTACCA
>MDTG01444951.1_pt1 | contig 14568 bp, 16 predicted proteins | sample 811421 | NCBI WGS metagenome assembly MDTG01 (sample SAMN05326645, study PRJNA326480) | marine metagenome | isolation source: seawater | place: Pacific Ocean: South East | collected 2011
ATATCTAAGGAACTAAAAGCAAATCCAAAACAAGACAAGTTCCATTTAGATATGGCTAAACACTTGAAAACTCATGGTACAATGATAGACCCTAACATGAGTGACAAAGAAATATTTGATGCTCTAAACATTAGTGAAAGGTCACCTATGGCTAAACAAATGATTGCTAATTTACGACAAAAAAGTAGTGATTTGAATACACCTTTGGCTGTAGCCACAATAAAAGACATCATTACTCATGGTAACATAAAAGATATTCGTGGTGTGAATATAGAAGATTTACACCATAATGAAGAGTTAGCAAATAAAGATGAAAGTGAAGTATCTGACGAAGAGTTATTCTATCATAAACTTCACAATTCAGATTATCATACAGCATTGATGGATTCTCAAACAGCATTCAAAGAAAGTGATTGGAAGGGCCACTTTGCACACGCTGTACCACGCAGAATGATGGGAATGTTAAATCCTCAACAATTCGATTTTAGTATGCAAGCCGCAGGTATTGGAATGCTTACAGGTGATGTACATAATATGCAAGGTTTACAAAGAAAAGGTAAAGATAAAGTTTCAAGACAAACAAGAAACTATCTTGATACTGTAGTACATTATAACCCAACTGCCGAAGAAGATGAGTTTGGGCTTTTCACTCCACCTAATGAATTAGTTGAGTCGGCAGGTTTGAGAATGGGTGCAGTAGGCGCACCAAGTCCTAACAATCATTCTATCATGGACACCTTTGACAGTGGTGCTTGGCATGGAGGGCATGAATGCAATCCTAATGTCGGTTGTGATTTTGATTCACAAGGTAATATCGTGGCTGGTACTAATCCCGGCCCCGGTTTATTCTATGGTGTACCTGAAGAATTACTTGATGTAGCACACGGTAAAGGTAATTGGAATCAAGTTTGGGAGAATGCACCACCTCCGCAATACACACAACCCCCATTCCTAAGTATGAATTATGATACATTTGAAACACCAAGTGAAGTACCTACTCGTATTGCTATGAGTGAAATGACTGAAATTATTACTTCACTACTTGACCCTGACATCTTACTCACTAAGAGTGATGAGGCCGCTTGGTCACCAGCAGTAAGACCGATGCACCGTATATTCGATATGAAAGACCTTGAACACTTGAAAGGATTTAGCGGCTCTTGGGTTGTAAGTAAATGGTATGATGGTCAAAGAGTTATCATTGTGAAGAACGGTGACGAAGTTACTGCATACAATGAAAGTGGTAAAAAGAAGGGACTTCGTAAGGCTACAAAAGAAGCGTTGGGTAAAATTAACGATAATAATTTCACCATAGATGGTATTCTTGGTGAAGAGGATTTGAACATCATTGACATATTGAACTATGATGATAACAATATATCTGACATGCAATTGTATGAAAGGCTGAAGATATTACGCTCTCAATTTGAAAGCCACGAAAATGTCATTGTACCCGGCCCTCACGATACAAGAATGACAGATGATGAAGGGCTTGAAGATTCAGTAAATAACCTGAAAGAAGAGCATGATAACATATTACTTAGAGATAATAAGTCCACTTACATGAAGGGTGAAAGACGACATCCTAAGTGGGTACTGTATCGTAGTAGTAGAGATTACAATTTCATTATTCTTGATAGAAGGGGTAAGGGGCCATATACCTACCAACTTGGTGCTGGCCCTATCAATCATGGTGAAGAGTTAGGTAATAGGGCGATTGAGCATGATGGTAATTACTACATGGATGTAGGTACTGCACATAACCAACAAAAGGTATTCAAGATTGGTGACATAGTTAGAGCATCCATTACAGGTGTTACTAAGAAGAATAGAAAAGAGCGAGCAGTTTACAATGTACAATTCAAAGAAATAGAAAGTGAGGGTGAAGGAGAAGGGGCTGCAAGTGTAGAATCTCTCGATTTACTCACTAAATCGTTTGCACCAATTCTTATTCCTCACGATATTGAAGTTGATGATAACCATATTCAAATCATCATAAAAGATATTGATGTGGTAAATTATTCTTATGAGCAATTAAATAACGCATGGTATATTCATTCACCTACAAGTGCTATTGGTTCGTTAAAGAAAACAGATTATCCTGTGGTATTGGCAGAAAGTTTGCTACCGTTTTGGTCACCTGTAGCACCTTTAATGATAACAGGCGATATAAGAAAAAAAGATAAATTAGAAATGCCAAAAAAACCAACTGATGAAAAAATAGAAGAGCAAAGTGTTGGTATTTTAGAGGCTGACGATGAGGATAAAATTATCAAACCTGAAAATAAGAAAAAGGCTTTGGAATTAATAGTTCGTGCATTAGATGCAATTGCAAAAGAAAAAATGACTTGGACAGGGCCAAAAGGACTCGGAATTGATGTTGGTACACCTCAAGAATCACCTCGTGGCCCCACCCAACTAAGAAACGAATCTACCCTACCTGATTTCGATGGCGAAAAGAAAAATAATGGTGAAAAGAAAGAAGGTAAAAAAGAGCGACTGAATCACATTCAAGTCAGTACGAATGAAGGAGAGAATCTTTCTATAGACTATGACAATGACCAGCCAATAGTGTCTCAAAGTTAAAGTTAGGTATAAATACCATTACAAGCACTTCTTGTGGCAATGTTGGCGATTCAACGACCCACTGAAGGTATTGCTCTTCTCAAGAGTGGTTCCGATTTGGTAGTTGCTGGATATGCTTCTGTGGAATTGGTAGACAAACAAGGCGACCTAATTACTCAAGGTGCTTTGAATGATGCTTTTGGTAACTTTATGAAGAGTGACAGATTCCGCAATGTGCAATTAGCACATTCTAATATACAAGTAGGAGAAGTAATTGACTCCTATGTAGATAACAACGGCAGAATGTGGAAGTCCGAAGTAGACGACACAGGAATGTTTGTTGTAGTTAAACTCCGTAATGACATCGAGAAGGCTCGTGAAGTAGCCGCAGAAATCCGCAAGGGTAACCTTCGTGGGTTTTCAATTGGAGGCCAAGCATTCAAAAGAGTGCGAAGGTCTGATTTTGAAAAAGGCGACTATCAAGAGATTTCAAAGATGGAGTTGCATGAGATTACTATATGTGAAAAAGGGATTAACCCTGAAGCACAATTTAGGATTTTGAAGGAGGATAAAACAATGACTGACACAGATATGAGTAGCATTATGGAAAGGCTTGAAAAGAGGCTTGACGAGTTGGAGAAGGGTGAAATGCCACCCGGACTCAAGGAACACATGGCGGATAAAAAAGAATCCAAAGGTGATGACGAGCCTAAAGAAGAAAAGAAAGATGAAGAAAAAGAGGATGATGACAAAATGTATATGAAGGGCGATGAATACAGCGATGTAATTACTTCTGAATACCTAAGTTGGATGGAAGGAACACTGAAGTCTGCTGGTATTGATACAGATGCAGCAAGACTACACTTTGACAATTTGGAAAAGGCACAACTTGGTGGTTTTGACAATCCTGACGCAGTAGACGGTGCTGACTACTTTGGTGGTCAAGTCCGTGGCCGTGGACAGGAAGGTGGTTCACCTTCAACCGGTGCAATCAACGCAATCACAGCAAGCGGCGGTAAGACACCATCCGGTGCGCTTGGCCCTGCTACATTATCTAAGGGTTACCTAAACCACGGAAATGTTTCTGACTCTGACATTGAGGCTGCATACGAAGTCTACAAGGCAGCAGCACAAGAGCAAAACTTCCGCAATGACCTTGAGGGACACTTTGCAAACAGATTTAACCAAGAAGTTGAAATTGCAAAGGCACAGCAAGAAAAGGCTGCATTTGATGCAAGAGAGCCACTATCAGAGATTATGAAAACTCTTGAAACTCTTAACGAGAGAATAGACAACATCGGCACAGGCGGAGTAGCAATACAGAAGTCTGCCGGTTCAAACATTGAGATTCCTTCCACACAGGATTTGGCAAACATGGGTTGGGATGAAGTCCACGCCCTTGCTTCAAGAACTATGAGGGGAGAATAAATAAAATAAGGAGATGAGAAAATGGCAAGAGATTATATCAGGAACATTCACGACATGGAACGCTACTACTACGGTGCTGGCAATGCTATGGGCTATTCCTACTCAGGTAGTGAATTGCTCAAGGCAGATGCGCCAATGCTGAGTACAACTGCGGGTACATACCAAGCGATTTATGGTCGCAAAGTATGGTCACAGTTGAACCAAGAGTTTAACGCATTCTCTATCCTACCAAAGCGACCTTGGGAACGCAGTGGTTGGAGAGTAATTACAGGTCGCCCATCGTTTGGTGTTGGTGGCGGTGTAGCAGAAAACGCTACTCTACCGGACACAACCAAGCCTACTTTTGAACACATTGCTGCAAAGCCAAAGACAATCGTACACACATTCGATATGTCTGAAACTGCAATGTTCCTTGCTGACAAGGATGACGGACTTGGTGACATTCGTGCTATCATGAAAGAAGAAATGGGTAAGCACCACGCTGAACACATTAACAAGATGCTAACCACTGACAAGGCAACTGTCGCTGGAAATGACTTTGAATCACTTGACAGAATCACCACCGGTGCTTCTTCAGGAAGTGCAGAAGATATTTACTCCATTGACAGAAGTGCTTCTTCTTGGTCATTGGCAGAACACAATGAAAACAGTGGTACTGACCGTGTACTTTCACTTGACCACCTTGACGACCTATTCCAAAAGATTTGGACTCGTGGTGGTAATCCAAAGGTTATCCTAACAGGATATGATACTTTGATGAGACTACAGCAACTTCTACAGAGCCAACAGAGGTTCATGGAAGAGAAGAGAGTCACACCTACTTACAACGGTGTTAAGGGTGTACCGGGTATTGAGGCTGGATTTATCGTAGCAACATACAACGGTGTACCAATTATTCCTTCCAAGGATGTACAGGCTGACACAATCAGTAGAATGTACTTCCTTGATACTGACTATGTTTACTTCAGTACAGCAATTCCAACACAATACTTTGAGTCCGGTATTGAAACAGGCGACCCATTCGCTATCAACCGCCTTGGACAAGAAGGTATGTACCGCACTATGGGAGAGTTATGGACTACTTTCTTTGGAGGTCATGGTTCCATCCGTGACCTAAAGTGAGGTTGTTTGGAGATAATTAAGGAGATGAGAAATTATGACAACAGAGACAAAGACACAAAAGGGATTGACAATATCTTTCGATGATGGAGATTTTACTTCAGGCACAGTTTCGGTTCTTTTAGACCTTGACTTGCGAACAGGTACTCCTGTAGATGAAACAGGTTGGCTTGATGGAAACGCTGGTGGCTCTTATCCGGGTACACTTGCTGGATTCAATGCAGCAAACACTGATGGTAATGCAGTAGGTTCAATGAGATTAGTGCAAATTGCATTCACATTGGCTGACGCTGCCGAGCAAGTATTGGTTCTAAGTGCAGGGGCTTCAAAGATTATTGGTGTACTTGGTACTACTTTCGCAGTAGCCGACAAGACTCTATCTGCTACCTTCACTAACACAGGACTTGCACCTGCTGCTAAGACAGGTGGCTCAGACCCATCAATCGTCCTTCACGGAGAAGCGGCTGGTGCTGGAACTGTAACATGCGTCTTGCTTAACTGAAGGTGATTAAGTGCCTACAGTAACCTTTCTTGGGCCTTTTTATGAAAGGCGCAGAGCAGACACTATTGGCCCTTGGTTAAGGGGCGAAGAAGTGGAAGTTAGCCAAGATTGGTTAAACGAGTGGCGACACACCCTACCCTTGTCACGCTTTTTAATAGAAGGTGATGAGGGGGGTGAGTCCCTTGATGATGGTGATGGTATTCCCGACCCCGGTTGGAGTCGAAGAGATATTTTAGAATGGCTCGCAGACAACAATGTAGATATAGGCAGTGGGTATGTCACTAAAACAAGGGCACTTGAACTCGTAGAAGCGCACTTAAATCCAATAGAAGAAGGAGTAGAATAATATGGCAGTAACAATAGACCCAAGACCGACTTATTTCGGTGACAGAATGATAGTAACAGGTTCATTTGGTGCAGGTGATACATCAATCGCATTGGCAGATTTGCTAATAGAAATAGATGCAATTATCGTAAACTTTAATGCAGCACAACTTTTGAAACACCAAGATGTAGATATTGCAGGTGGTAATTCATTTGCAGCAGTTGTAGGTGCATCAGAGGACATCGCAACATTTAGTGGTACTACAATCACAATAGAACCACCACTAACAGGTCAAACTACTAATCCGGGTACATTCTTAGTAATTGGTCGCCGTTCTTGAGGTGACGACCAATGGCAAGTCTAAGTAAAGTAGCCTCTAAGGTAGTAGGCCCACTATCTCCAAAGGAGTTTAGTGACGCTTCCGCTTTGCAAACAACAATCAATACCGCTATTCAAGCGGTAACGGGTGCAAGTGCAACTAACGCTATCTTAGGTACTGAGTGTATCACAGTTCTCGGTAACACATTTATTGTAGTCTTATACCAACTCTCTTGAGGTGAGTGGTGTGGGATTCGATGTTAGAAGTATTGACTTATCGGATATAATGCGTGGCTCAAAGCAGGGCACTAAGTCCGATTTGAGTTACAATAGTAGTACGGTTACCAATTCTGATAAACCATTAGCAGGTGTTACGAATGCACAGCGTAAGCGTAATCGTGATATAGGCGATGTGTTAAACATCGGTGCAGGTACGAGATGCACTCACTGCGGTTTCCTACATTTTCTGTGGAGAGAAACCTGTGGTGCGTGTGACAAACCTATGGAATACAACTTAGGACACAGAGATGAAAAGAAAAGGATGTGAAGTCTATGTATAAAATACTGATAAAAGCAATGCGACCACATAGACAGAAGGTTCTAACTGCACAGGGTGAAGAAAAGCGATTGCAACAGTGGGCTAATCAGTTAGCCGCACAGCAATTAAGAGGGGATGGTCAAGGTGCTTCGGGAGAACAGTTTGAGCAAGCAAGGGATGCACTCATGCGAGAAGCAGTAATGAGTCCTGAAAAACACGGACTAAAGTTCATGGGTGAAAGAGTACCGTTTGAAGGCCAAAGACTTTCAGAAGAGTTGAGTGAGGCTGACCCTGAAGGTGAGGCTGCTGCAATTGACAGTCAGTTTGCACCCGAAGAAAATGAAGAGTTTTTTGAGGCTAATAATACTGTAAGGGATAACAGTGATTATCACAGTAAATTATTCGATGAGCAAGGCAATCTTCGTAGCACTCTAAAGCCCGATGAAGAAGAAGAGGCTGAGAATACTAAAACAGAAAGGCAACATGTACCTATGGATGCTGACCATCCTGATTATTTCAAAACATCAAGACAAGTCGCATTTAGAGATGCTTGGAGTTTGTTAAAACAAGGGCCGTATGATAGTGAGGGCCGATATTTAGAACACAAAGACATTGCCCTATGCCCGCAAGCCAAAGCGTATCTTGCAAGTGGTCAAAGATTGGATAAAGACCCAAACTTTTGTAACAGTTGTGATTTCTGCCATGGAAAGTGAGGGGGTGTAAAGTGTGCCAATGGTATTCAGCCCCGGTGAGCCTGAAACAAGGCCACTTTATCCTGATGAAGTAGCGTACACTACAGCCCAAAAAGTAGCAGACCTCCTTGAAATTAGCGCACAAGACGCTATACTAATGAGTGCTGATGCTGACACAGATGCTATTTACATTACAGGAAATGAATACCGAGATGTAGGATTTAGCGTAGGTGACAAGATTCGTATTTACAGTGATGCTGACCCATTCGGCCACGATGATTTAGAAATTACCGCTATAGGTAGGGGTGCATCTTCTAAATCAGGTCATGTTAAAATTACAATTAGCGGTGCTTCATTAACTACTGCTGATTTTCAAGTAGCAGACAACGGGTATGTACAAAACAAAGCATCGTTTACCAATGGAAGAACTCGTGGATTAACTAAGGCTAAGGTAGACCATGTGATTCTAAAAATGCAAGACCGCATAGACAACATGACTCGCAATGCTTGGCGACCTTATCTTGTCAGTGCTGAATACATTAACTTCGATACATACAAGCCATACAGAAGGCGATACTATACTGACTATGTAGGTACAAGCCCACTTCTATTCCGTAATGTACAGCAGATGCTTCGCATAGAACTATGGCAGGGTGACGATTATCGTGAGATATGTGGTGCTGAAGTCAGAATTAAGTTTGATGATGTATCTAACTTAGCCTCTTCAGCATTATATTTGTCAGCCGGTAACGGTAGTGTTGCTACATTAGCACAGGGTACAGGTACTAATCAATGGAGAGATGATTTTGATGCAACCACTGTCGCTCAAAACTTTGCAGACCTAATTAACAAAGAGGATAGAGTAGGGAAAACAGCAGCCGAGTTTGCACCTGCATTTACATTGGAAGGCTCAACTTCTAATGTAGCAGTAAACAATGAGTTCTTAGCATCAGCAAACGCAGACTATGGCACAGGTATTGTAAAACTGACATCTATGAGAGCAGTAAAAGCCGGTGAAGTTTGCAGTATTGTAAGTACATCTTCTGATATTGCCATAAGTCAAGGGCAAGATAACAGTACCACATTTACAAGTCTTGATTCTACAACTATCAATGTAGCATCTACTACAGGGTTTGCAAACGCTGGTGTGGCTATAGATACAAGTGGTGATGTTTTCCGTTATACAGGCAAAACCGCTACATCATTTACCGGATGTGTAGCAGTAACAGGTAGTTTAGGTGCTATTACAGGAACTATCACGCAAACTACTTTCTTAGTAGATTTGCAGGGGGGTTCAGCAAGTGGTGACAACGCAAGACTTCGTGATTGGTGGCTCGACCACGAAATGGGTATTGTGTACTTCAATAACTCGTACCCATTCTTTGAGTGGAATGCAATCAAAGTAGCGTACATTTATGGTGAAAGATATGTCGAAAAAGCAATTGAAGATATATGCACCAAGATGGTTGCAATTGAATTACTAATGTCAGATGATAGAAGTGTACTAATTCCTGAAGGCACACAGAATATTGACCTTGCAAGCAAGGTGCAACTATATCAGGCTGAAATAGATAGAACGCTGCCAAAGTATGTTGAATTGGTGGTGTTTGAATAATGGATGAGCGTGACTTCAAGAAGCAAGGTGAAGCAGTTCACATTAGACTTCAAGAAGAATTATTCAAAAAAGATAAGCAAATGCAACAGCAATTTTATCAGCAATTTACTACTCAACCGGAAAACTTTCGTGAGCAAATGTTAATGGTAGAAGCAACTGCTTTAGGATTCAAAGTACAGGATGGTTACCCTGTAAATACTTCTACAGGAGAACCCGCTACAGAATCCCAAATGAACACAATTAACAAAGCAACTGATAGGGCTATGCTAAGACAAAATCCTGATTTTGAAAGATTCAATATGAAATATCAGGATGGTTTTTTTATTCCAATTGATTACAAAAAATTACTTGAGAAGGAGGGCTAAACATGGTAGCAACATGGACTGAAGGACTTGATGCTATAATTGCACTGTTCAAAGATAATTGGAATAGAGGTAATACAAGCAATTACCGCCCCGTAGTAGTTGATATTGCTGATACAACCGCAGAACACGGTAAGCGTCTTGATTTACAAAAGCACGATTATGTTCTGTGCTATGAAACAGCACATAACGAAGAAGCACCCGAACTCTTCTACGATTTCGTTACGACACGCATAAATATTACAGTAGATGTCCGTACTACAAAGGGGCGAAAGCATTTACAGGCTCTTGAGAATGAAGTACGGAGGTTGATACATACGAAGCGTAAAGGTGACGGCACCAATTTTGACCGATTAGTATTCAAAACTCGGACAGATTTGAGTGACCGAAGCAAGATTTTGTTTCGTATGACCTTCCAAGTAGAAGTAGTAATACTTGCGGAATTAATACCATAGGTGAAAAAACATGCCATCGACAGTTTACAAGGGCGACTTAGCAGAAGTATCTTTTGCGCCCGAAGCGGGATTACAAATTAGAATAGGAACAGACTCAGCATCCGATGCAGGTTTATCAATAGCAACTGTAGCAGGTAATGGTTTTACTACACTTACTTTCAAAGCAGAAGTTAATACCACATTATTTGAAGCGGGAACACATAAACTAAGGTTTCCTAAAAACATGTTAGTAGGCTCTCAGTTAGTGTTTACAGCATCCGGTGGTGCTAATGCTGATGACCTTGACGATGTAGATTTAGTCAGTAACGGTAGAGTATTTACTATTGTAGAAAATGGGGAAACTACCATGAAAATCACACCGGAAATGCTTACTCCTGATATTGCAACTGTAGGGCCGGGTAATGTATTAGAAATATTACCTTACAAAACTCCCCCAATGGATATAGCAATGACAGCAGGGAATGCGGTTGAATCATGTAAGATAGACCAATTCCTCGGTCTTACAAGTGCGCTTACACTTCCCGAAACTAAGGTAGATTTGAAGCGTTACCATGTTGTAGGACTTGGCCGTGATACTGCTGTTCAAGTGCCGGGTAAGTTCATTACCGAAGGTGGTTCTTTTGAAGTGGCTATGCACTCCGCCCGATGGTTGAAGTATTGTCTTGGACATGAGTTAATTCATTCACCCAATGGTGGGAGTGTAGCCACTACATTATCTCAAGCAGTTAATGCAGGTCAATCTTCTATTATTGTAGCAAGTAAATCAGGTATTGCTGTTAATGATTACATAGAGATTCGTGACGATGCGCCTATTGTACCTGTAGTAAGTGACCATGAACCTGATGGTGGTACATGGGATGGAACACTAACTGATTTAGAGTTTGATAATGCTAAACCGTCTGAAGCAAGAAGAGTAATTGGAATATCTGAAAATGACAATACTCTATACTTAGATGAGCCGCTACTATATCCTCACGCCTCAAGCACTGATGTAGAAGTTCGTGACCCTGATACTTCAGGTACACTTCCTGTGACAGTAAGTTCCACAGGAACTATTACTAATCCCGTAACCCACCTTTTGTTTTCACGAAGCACACAACCTTCATTCTGTCTTGAAGTATCTCAACGCAGAAGAGATATGGACACTGATGAATCTACCACAGATGGTGGCTCAGGAGATACCAAAGAATTGACTCGTGTATATCGTGGTTGTAAAGTCACAGATTTTACTATGTCTACTGATAACGATGCAGCACTAAGATTATCTGTAAACTTTAACTCTGCATTGTGTTATACCGATACAGGTCGTTTAGAAGCATCCCCAATTACAAGATATGCTTCTCATCGAATGTTTGACGATACAGCCGCTACTGAACAGGGCCGTATCAATTCGGGTATTGCAAAAGGTACACAGAAGCCATTTATGTTTTACAATGGTAGTATTAACATAGCAGGTCAGCAAGTTGCTCAGGTTCTAAACTTTAATTTAACAGGCCAAACCGGAATGCAAGGATTCCACACAATTAACGGTCAGTATCAAACATCTTCAGCAACCACAGACCAAGTGCCATTTGCTGGTGCAAGAAACACATCTATTATGGTTGAAGGTCAAACAAGTTATGAAATGACAATGGAGATTATTGTAGACGACCCTGTGTTCTTCCATAAGATGCGAACAGGAACCGAGTTTAGTGTCAATGGTGAAGGTAATTCTACTACCAACCAAATCCGCATTTCGTTTGAAAAGAACCTTACAGGAAGCACTGCTTCGAACGCAAGTGAGAAAATGATACTGTTAATTGATGATTATTATATTGTTGAAGCACCATTACAAATCCCTGAAGATAAGGGTGCAGTAAAGTCAGTGCTAAAAATTATGCCAAAGGCAATCAAAGTATTGGCTCGTGATACAATTCCAAAATACTGAGGTGAAAATATGAAGAAGTCATTAAACAAATATCGCAGACTTGGCTCAATTGGTTATGCTCGATGGGTATGTCAAGTAAACGGTGTAGAGTTTAGCGAAGAAATGACGGCTGACTTAGATAACCACGGTATTCATGCTATGGTATCTGACCTTTTGCACCCTGTAGAAGAGGTATTGGTAGAAGAAATCAACCCACTTGTACAAGAAGAGGTTGCCAACCCATTCCCTGAAGATATTCAAAAGTACGATTCACTAACCGTAGCAGAGTTGAAGGCTATTTGTGTTGAGCGTGGACTACCTGTTTACGGCACAAAGGCTGAACTTATTTTACGATTAAAGCAAAATGATATTCCCGAAGAAGAATCTGACGGCCCTACTGAAGAAGTAGCCCCCGAAGATAATTCGGAAGCCCCTACCGACGAGGTAGCCGCATCCAATGGAGAGGAAACTGATGAGCAAAACAGTAATACAGAACAAGAGCCTATTGTTGAAGAATAATGACACGACTAAACACACAATCAGTATAGACCCTGATGATGATAGTTTAGTCATGGAAGTTTGGGTAAGGGACATATCCTTCTTAGACATCCAAAACGCCGCACAAAAAATGATTCGTGTATCTAAAGGCGATGTAGCGTTAGACTTAGCAGGTTATTGGGAGTATGCTTTCTCTACTTGGATTACAAAAACTAACCCTGACTTATCTAAGAAAGAATTACTTTCATTGAAAGGATATGTTGGTGACCAAATCTGTAAAATTATGCCCCAACCTACTGAGATGATGGAGAGTCTGCAAGGGGGGTTTACCAAGCAGACCGCTTGAGGGTGGACAGTTTTCTAAAGAAAGAAGAATACGATAGTGCAGAAGATTTCCAAACACAAATAGAACTGTGGGCGTATATCATTGCAAAGCACTATAACATATCCCTCACTGAAGTCTATTCAATGCCAAACAACATCTTCAAACAATCACTTGTTTGGGCGATGGTGGCTACAGATGAAAATAAGAAGAACATAGAGCGCAAAAAGCAAAAAGCAAAGAGTGGAGATAGAGAAGTAGTAAGTTTGGACTATTCGTTTTTAGATTGGGAGTGAGGTTATGACACTATTAGCAATGTTGGGTAGTATGTCCGGCTTAGTGTCGGGTATAGGTACAGGTTTCACCACCGCAGGTACTTTGGCTACTCAAGCATTCCAAGCAGTTTCAGATTTCTTTAACGAATATGTAATTCAACCAATTAAGGATTTTTGGGATTGGCTCAAAGATGCGTGGGCTTCTTTCTCAGAATGGGCTTCTGACGCATGGACAGCCACAGGAGAGTTTTTCACCATATATTTACTAAATCCGTTAAGTGATTTTTGGACTTGGTGTAAAGAAAAATGGAGTGCATTTGCCTCATGGGGTAGTGATGCTTGGGACTCAATTGCTGCGTTTTTCAATGAATATGTTCTTACTCCTTTAGGTGAGTTTTGGGAATGGTGTAAAGAAAAATGGAGTGCATTTGCCTCATGGGGTAGTGATGCTTGGGATAGCATAGCATCTTTCTTTAGCGATTATATTTTCAAACCTTTAGGTGAGTTTTGGGATTGGTGTGAAGAGCAGTGGGGTTCTTTCACATCTTGGGGTACTGACGCTTGGGGTGCGATTGGTGATTTCTTTACTGATTATTTTTATACCCCGTTGATAGATTTTTGGGGTTACATGGAAAACTCATGGGACTCTTTGATAGGATGGGGTGATGATGCCATAACATCTATCGGTAATGCGTGGGACACATACATTACACTCCCGATTGCAGCGTTCTTTACTGCTATTGGAAATAGTTGGGATTTCATTACAGACTCAATAGAAACAGGTTGGGAGAATCTTACCAGCATATTTGATTTTAAGTGGTCTGACCTGTTGCCTTCATGGGATTGGCTTGATATTATACCGGGTTCACTAATGGATTTTTTCTCATTAGAAAACTTAGAACTGATATGGGATGGAATAGGAAATCTATTCTCTATCGCAGTTCAACCAATTAAAGACGGTGTGAACTTCATGGTAGACATAATAAACGATTTAATCAACTATGAGTTCGATTACTTCTTTGGTGATTTTAGTCTTAGTGATGCAGGAGTAGGAAATGTTCCTCGACTTGCTAAGGGTGGTATTGTCAATAAGCCTACAACAGCAATTATTGGTGAAGATGGGCCGGAAGCAGTTATCCCTCTTACTCAAAGAAACAATCCTCAAGGTATTGGTTTAGGTGGAAGTACATTCAACATAACAGTAAATGCAGGAGGTATTACTGACCGCACAGACAAGCGTAGCCTTGCTCGTGAGATTGGTAACATGATACAGCAGGAGATGGCTCGTAACATTGGTGGTGCAACAATGAGAGGTAGATACTAATGAGTACCCCAATCCGTTTAGTTAGAAATGATGGTGGCACCATTGATTTAATTTGTACTACATTAACTATGAATGTACAAAGAGGTGTAAGTCCAATTACCATGCCGTTTTTTGGTGGTTCAAGATTGGGTTTTGATATGAACTTACCATCTACTGTAATATCAATGGAGGGTATAATAGCAGATGATGATAAGTTTACAGATACAGGTGCAAAAGCCGCTACTGCGTTTTTAGATTTTGGAAACAATGAATCGCTAGTTGCTGGTTTTGGCCTTCCTTCGTTTAATTTTTCAACAACATCTAACATATTAGACCTTGTAGAAT
>MDTG01263944.1_pt1 | contig 14566 bp, 1 predicted proteins | sample 811421 | NCBI WGS metagenome assembly MDTG01 (sample SAMN05326645, study PRJNA326480) | marine metagenome | isolation source: seawater | place: Pacific Ocean: South East | collected 2011
TACATTTTGTGTATAAAGAAAACTAGGATCTCCAACTAATCCTGCATGCCAACCATCATCTGTGGTAGAAAAGAATATATGATTAGAATTGGAATTAGAAGAATCTAATTGGTTAAAGATATATGTTTTACCTCTATCTAAAGTTAAGAAAGTAGGAGATGCTCCATCAAATAAAAATTTATTATTAGACATAGTCACATTATAAGTGACTGTGCCTGTAGTGGTCACCAAAGGTCTTGCACCTTGTAGTTCTGGAGTAGTTCTTAATCTATATCCTGTTCTTTCTCTTGCTATGGTATTACCAATCTTTCCAAAAGGTCCGTATATTGGATAACCATCAAATGACATACCAATAATTTTAGAGTGTCCATTCGTATGTCTTCCGTAATCTAGATTTCCACCTGATGCTGTGCCGAAGAAATTTTCGACATAGTAGGTATTCATGTTATCTTCTTCTTCTTCCTCAGAAGGGGTGTAAAGATACATGTATCCATAATCACCTTCAAAACCAGACATGTATCTGTGATATGGACAATGATAATAAATCCTATTATTTTCATCAGGATTCATTATAAAGATTGGTTGGAAATTCTGTTCGTAATCAGCTGCCCATGCACCAGATGCACCTGTGCTATTATAATATATCGTTCCACCTGCACCAGGATTTAAACTACCATCAGGTGTGGTGCTGAATCTCATTGGGTGTCCCTGTGTATGAACACTTGTTGGTTGGTTAGTTGCCCAATGTGGATTAATTACTGTACCTGCAGGGTTTCTAAACTCTTTCTGCACCCAAATAATTAGATAATTCTTTTGTACTTTGATACCTTCTGGTGCAAAGTAGAAAACACCAGGTGTAAAAGGTCCGAACTCATGAGCATCAGGACCAAATTCAATGTAAAATATACCACCAGGAAACTTCCTTGGTGCACCGTTAACTCTAAATTGGAATCCATTAGATCCTAAACATAGATCATCTTGTACAAAATCATCACCTGTAAGTTGCCTTAAATATACTCTTGTGACTTCATTTTGACTATTACGAACTACCTTTGCTATTTCTCCTCTACCTGTACCACCAACTTCATCAACTATTCTACCAACTTCTACCTGTCCTAATGTCTCATCTACATTTTGAACATTGAGCATGACATTATCAAACTCACATTTTATACTCCAATAAAATACTTCTTGCATTCCAAATTGGAATACACCATTTGTTAATGCAAATTCATCTATAGTCTTACTTGACTGATAATAATAAATTTGATTATGTAATATACCATCATATTGATTTGTGTTTTTAACATAATCATATTTGACAAGATCAAGACCAAAGTTTACTGGTGTACCTCCTGCTTGTCCCCACTCAGGTGTATGTAAAAGACCACCATTTGCTAATATACCGAGTGCTTTATTTTCTTGTAAATCTCTAGTGTTAGGATTTGGAACATCCTTACCACCTCTGTAAATAAATTCTTGATTAAAATTTCTATCAATAATAACATCTGATCCACCAGGTTGTCTCTCTTGATCGTAAAGTTGAGATGGTTTTGGTGTATTGTCAGATACTATTGTAAGTCTATCTGTTTTCTTATTATTACTAAACGCAAAAGTTCCTTTTGTGACAGCGTTTTGTAATACATCTAATTGACTTGGATATGATTGCCAAATTCTATTGATGTCAAAACTTGTGACTACATTAGGAGTTTCTTGTTCTGGAATTATTTGTACTCTTAATGGGTCATATCCTAAACCTCTATCAAGAACACGAACATGAACTATTTGACCTGAGTCTTCATCTATAATTGGATATAATAGTGCTTCTCTCGTAGGAGTTCCACATCCAGTCACAGTAAGTCTTGGAGGATCTGCAGGGTCATACCCAGATCCACCATTTATAACTCTTACTGCACGTACACCAAATACCTCGTCAAAAATAGGTTCAATGTCGGCACCAGTACCAGGAACAGTTCTTGGCATTATTGTACAACGTTAATAGTTCCTTGCATCGCAGCATGGAGGGTACACTGATAATACAGCGTTGCAGGAGCATCTAGAGGAACAGTCCAATATAATATTGTAGTTCCACTACCAGACTGACCTGCAGTGTATGGGGTTCCAGTCAAACCTTGAGAGGATTGTATTCTAAATGGGTGTCCACCACCCTCAACAGTATTATCAAACGCATATGTAAAACCTCTATGTACATAAAGCGTTGGGTCTCTTACTTCACCATCAAGGCCAGGACCTGATATCAAATAATCACTACTTGCATCTTCTACAGGTGCACCTAATTCATACCATATAATAGGACTTCTTGTGACCACCCATGAAGATCCATTATAGAATAGTGAATCACCTTGTGTAATACCCGAAGTATTTGTATCAGTTAAAGCAGCTAGGGTGGTTGTTAAAGTTCCAGAAAAATTGACAGTGACTGTGTCTCCTGCTACTGCAGTAGTAATATTTGTACCACCTGCAATAGTTAATGTATCTGTTTGACTATTGGCAGTTGTAGATCCAGAATCACCTGCGACTGTAGCAAACAAGTTGACAGCAGCAACACCTGCATTATCATCAGCAGGAACCCAGTTAGTTCCATTCCATTTTAAAGTTTGGTTTAAATTTGGTGCAGTAGTTGTGACATCAACGTTTGATAAGTCATTTATACCTGAGTACTCTGTTAATAATTTTGCTCTTGTATCTCCGACACCACCTGCAGTTATATTGATATTTACATATGGATTATCATCACCATCTACTGTGAAAAAGTATCCACCATATGCTGAAGCAGCAGGGGCAGCAGCAAGAGATGAATATTCATTTTTATATTTTACTGTGGTCGGTAAGTCCACCTCACCAGTAGAGCCATTGAAAGTGCTAGTGATGGAACCATGACCAATAGTAAGACTGCCAGTTCCGTTGGGAGCGATAGCAATGTTTCCATTACTTGAGGATACGATAGAATTTCCATTTACATTAAGGGCGGCTGTAAGGTTTGAATAATCTGAGGGGATAAAAGATGATCCATCATAACGTAGTACCTGTCCTAAAGCAGGGTTTGTAGTATTTACAGTAAGTGTTGAACCATTTCCTAACGCAGTATACAATTCGTCAAAATTACCGTTAATTTTCGTACCACCAGCTCTCAGGGTATCACCTGTATTATCATTTGCAGCAGTTCCTAGATCTAGTGCTTGTTTTGCCATCTTTCTTAAGATTTTTTGCTAAAGTTATTTATGTGATTATCTCAGGGTCTACAACCTCTTCACCATATTGACTTAAATCTGGTGCAACATAATCATCAGGCACAACAGTCTCGACTGCTATGTCTGGGTTTTGATATCCAGTACCTGTATTACTCAAGGTCACTCCACCGACACCGACAAGTGCCTTAATATTACCTTCAAATCCAGATATAGAGTCAACCCTTACAGTTGGTCGTGTTGTATATCCAGAACCTCCACTAGTGACTTGTACTTGTTTAATGAATCCAGTTGTCAATTGAGCAGTAGCGATTGCGTCTTGACCAAATACAGATCCAAGATAATCGAATGTGATTAATGAGTTAGAAGATTCAATAACAGCAACTGTTCTATCTTCAGTCTCACCCTGTATTCTAATATCATCGCCTGGTTCTACAGGAGGTACAATTTCTGCAGCGTCTACGTCCGCTTCAGAACCAACGTATGAGAACGCAACGAATGTTGATCCTACACGAGGTATTTCTGAGAAGATAATTCTTGAACCAACGATCTCAAATCCAATACCAGGTTCCTGTATAACACCATTCAATGAACAGATGATATTGTTCTCAGGTCTAATTGATGATGATTGTACACCATCAGTCAATGTCAATGAGTAGAATACATCATTACGTTTTAGGTTGAATGATTGACGTAATGAATCAAACTCAAATGATATATCATCTAATTGTCTAAGTTTACCAACGTAGAATCCTGTAAATGATGCTCCAAGATCAGGTGCTTCAGTAAACTGAATTTGATTAGAGAACGCTGTGTATGCGTTTGTAGCACCTGGTGGTTGTAGAATACCATTAATGAATATTAGTAGATGTCCTGCAGGATCTGGTAGATAGGATGTACCATTGTTTTGAGATAAATCGAAGGTTGTTTGTACACCGTCAAATCCTTTGAATGATCTCTTAACACGTGCCTTAAGATCACCCTTAGAAGAAATTACTGCCTTATAATTATCAATACTCTTAATAGCATCATTAATATCAAATACCCCTGCAACATCACTTAGATATACTCTCTTAAGAGTTCCAACAGTCTTGATATCTTGAACAGTAGCAGATGCAGAACCTGCTTGAGTTATCTTAGTTGTTATTACTGCATAACCTTGTGGGAAACTTCCTACTCCATAATCACCAATTTGATCACCATTAGTTAATGTTCCTTGGAACTCTATAGCGTATATAAAGTTATTAGCAATATCTACACCAGTTATTATTGCGTAAGTATTCAAATCTTGAACACCATTTGCAATCTTATAGAGTCTATTACCAACTTGGAATGTTGCAAGACTAGATATGATGCTAATACCAAGTCTAATATATCCAGTAGATGCTATTTTAGCACCAACTTTAAGTTCTAATCCATCATACTTAATAACATCAAGGAATTGTCTAGAACTCTCAGGATATACAACAGAATTAACTTCAAATGATCCTGTTAGAGTTGCAGTATCAACAGTCAATGTACCACCAGTATTATCTGTGACCGCAGCTTCATTCTTGAGGAATGATCCTGCAGGTTGTGCTGTCTCTCCAGATGTATAACCCTTGAATGGAATATTGTCTGTAAAGTCACCTTGTAAATCAATAATATGAATACGACTTTCAATCGCACTTATCTGAGCAGTTGTTGAGTTATTTGAACCAACAATATTATCAGTAATTGCCCAAGGTCCTGCAGTTATTTTAACATCAAGATACTTGTAGTTTTCATCCTCAAAGAATCCATAAACTACACCATTTACAGAAGCATTACCTTGTTTCTGTACAGTCTCATTCATGGTATAAGGACCATCTGTTATATCACCATCAATTCTAAATCTTTGATATACCTGAACAACTTTTCCTGAATTTTCAAGTATAGATTCAATTTCACCATACACATTACTTGATAAACCATAAGCATAATCTGCATTGTTTATTCCACCAGAAAGACCAACAGGTAAGGATCTTACACCGAATAATTTAGTAGGAACCTTAATACCATTTTGAGATGTAATCTGTGTATAGTAAGTTCCTGTCTTAATCTGATTTCTAATAATATCTAAATTATATCTTATGATATGACCTATTGATTTAACATCATAATTTGCAGCATCAGAGGCACTATAATATGAGAAGAATCCTGCATTAGGTGAAGGAACTGTTAATGTATTATTAAGTGCTTGTTGCATGTATGTTTGAAGAGTGTTCAAAGCATATTGCTTAATATTGTACTCATTATCAGAGAAGAATACTGTGCCATCTCCAGACTGATAAGGATCAAGTGCACTCTTAGTAAGTTTAACACCCCATACATAAATTCCATCAGTGCCATTACCTGCATAGTTTTGAGAACCTGCAGCGTTGTTAATAATTATTTTATTAGATAGAGTTGTAAAACCGAAGGAGAATGTAGTTGTAATAAATGCTCTATACCATCCATTACCTAGAGGAACAACTCCTGCAGCATCGTTTGTTATACCACCTTGAGGTGTGAATACAGAACCAATAGTTCCTGTAGTTAAGTTAAGATCAAAGAAGATTCTTTGTACAGCAGATGTTCCCTCATCAAGTGCCATTTGGAAACGAACTGATGTATATCCACCTGCCTTTATAAACGCAGAGAATGTAAATGTCTGAGTTGCTGACGCTGATGCAGCACCAGTATCAAATGTCTCGTTAGTAGTGTCAAATTTAACTGTACCAGAGTCAAATGTTTCAAACGCAGTTAGACTGTGATCTCTATTGAGTGTATGTAGTGCAAGGTTGGTACTTGGTACAATTTTTTCAGAAGTAATTGTAAGATCAGGAGCAGCGATTGAGTTGTTTACAATGGTTGCTTCAGTTGGAGTCCAATCACTTGCTAGTGCTTCTGGATTAGTGAATAAGTTTATACCAGGAATTTGACCAGTGATATTAGATGTTAGAGTTCTAGCATGTGCAATAGTTTGAACATTTGTTGGTTTATTATACCAATCATATGCACTACCAACTGCATTCACTACACCAACTGCTTTAGATGTTCTACCAACAAGTGTATTACCATTACCCCATTGTGTTCCTACAAATGCTCCTATAACAAGGAAAGATGTATCTTCATTCCATTCTAATACTTCTGCGTATGCACCATTACTTGAGTGTATTACCTCACCTACTCTGAAATTACCTATGATACTTGTGAGTGTGACCTCGTATGCTGTTTGTTTATCAGTTAAATCGGTAGTGATAATATCATGAACTAAATCATCTGTAATATTGGTAAGGAAGTCATCATATGACCACTGACCAGTACCAAATTGTGTATTAACCTGCTGTGTAATTTCCTCTTTATAGTAATTGTAGTTGTAAAGAATATGTTTAGCAGCACTTCTACCTGCAAGTTTAGCAGGTCCTAAGAAGTCAACTGCAATTTTAATTAACTCTCTAAATCTAGTAATTACAGTAGATATACTGGTTGGTGTTTCTGTATCTCTATATGCAGTTTCATCAGTCTTTAATGCAGAATATCCAGTTGGTAAAGTAAATCCACTATTGAAATCATAAAGGATATTATTAAGTGCATGTTCCCCAATAACACCTACCTGTTCTATAGAATAGATAAATGCTCCCATTTCTTCTTCTACAGTTATTACTTGTAAGTTAGCATCTAGATATGTTTCTAGAGCAGTAATAGTGCTGTTTTGACCACCTGTTTGTAAATCAGATATAATAGCAATTAGTATGTCAGAAAGATTACCTTGCCTCTGTACCTCAGTTCCATCTCCAGAACCAGGATAACTGTATGCATTATATGATACACCATTAAGTTCATATGTAAATTCTGTTGATGTTAGACCAGTTGATTCTTCTGCAATGTATTTTCTGTTAAAGTATAATCTATCTCCACCAATAGCAAAATCGTTATTGGTAGGTGCAATCATATCATTTATTGTTGTGATAAGATTGTCAACCTCAGTCTTAACACCATCAAAGTAATTAGCAACGCCATTACCAGTAATATCCCAATCACCTGTAATGATATCGTTAGTGTTGTCATAAGTTAAATCTCCTGTGATTGCTTGTTTAATATAAATTGCAAGACGATCATGAGCAAAAATTGTTTGAACAACTTCTAAACGAACTCGCCTTATCTCATTACTATTTCCAAGATAGAAACCTGCTGCCTCAACAGTTCTTGCATTACCACCATTCTCAATATCATTAGCGATTGCTTGTACAAGTGATGTTAAGTCAGTTTTCTTTTGTAATGTTCCTGCATCAGATAAACCATTATTATTACCTGGTAAATCTAGTACGAGATCAGGATAACGTTGTAGCATATCAAATGCTGCCTTGTCAACAATAACACTAGCATTTTGACGAATTAGATATGCAGCATCTCTAAATCTGTATTGTCCATCTACATCAATTTGATTAGTGTAAATTAAATCAGATGTGCCATCATGATATGATACTGGGAATGGTATTTCTTTAAATCCATTAACTCTACCACCGACAAATTCAGCAGCAGGACTTACAGATGTCACTGTAGCAAGATGATCTGTAGGAGATGCTAATATTGCATTACCTAAAGCATCTGTAAATATTGATACCAAGTTGGTCTGAGTAGTGATAACGTCAGAACAATCTGATAATGAGTAGAATACTTTAGTGACAGCATTTGCTGCAGATGTAGAGAATGTATGTGTATACTGATCATCTGCTTTAGATGCACCAACATTTACAGTAAATGTATTTGTGGTATGTGCAGTAATTGGTAAAACTTGAGCAGATGCAGGGTCAGTAGATCTTGGATATGTATGAATTGTAGCATTACCATCTTTAGTACATGTAAATGATAATGAGTTATCTGAAATAATTACAGAATCTCCTGCAACATCAATTCCATTACTTGTAGCAGATACAAATGTATGTACGTAATTACCACCTGTAGATACTCCATTAGCAAGTCCAGATACAAATTTATGTTCATAATTACCACCAGTTTGAACAAGTGCTCTCGTGATTCCATTAGTTGTAGCGGAAACAAATGTATGAGAGTAATTACCACCTGTTGTAATTGCATCTGCAGTAGCAGAAACAAATATGTGATTAGAAGTATTTGTGGAAGGAGTGCTTGCTAAGGTTTGAACAGTGATTGTATCATCAGTGACATCAGTGATTGTGACCGCAGTGTTGTAGTTAGGATCAGTTGTTCTGGGATATGAATGGTCTGTAGCATAATCGTCTAGTGCACATCTGAAGGTTATTGAATTTGTTGCAATCTTAACTGCAGTTCCTCTTCTTAGATTATGACGACCTATAGTAAGTGTCATGAATCCTGTTGTAGGATTATACTCTGCATGTGTAGGTGTGAACTTTCTTAATGGAGATTTACCAACGTTGATACTTAGTTTATTATAATCAACATTGAATACTTCCATATACTTACCACTGATAGGATCAGTAGCACGAGGATATGCTTTATTAGAACTATTTCCATCCATTGAGCAACTAAATGTCACTGCACCATCTGCTAATTTAATTCTTTCGTATTCTTTAATTTGATGTCCATGTTGTACAGCATTGGTTGATGCAGATACAAATGTATGAGCAGATAGATCTGATATTGGAGTTCCATCTCCATTTACATTAACTGTAATTGTTGTCGCAGTTTCATCAGTGACTGTTAGATCATACTGGTAAGCATAGTCATTACTTTGTGCTCTTGGATATGTCTTCTGAGCAGTATTACCATCTAATGTACATGTAAATGTAATTGAGTTAGGTTGAATTCTTACTGTATCACCAACTTTCAAAGTATGTGATCCAATAGTCAATACCATATCACCTGTAGTAGGATTATATGTTGCGTTAGTTGGTGTGAAATTAGTAGTTGCAAATGTCAATTCCATAACACCAGTTGTTGCATCATAAGTTGCATTATTAGGTGTGTACTGGTTGCTTACAACTCCAGACAATGTATGAGAAGTTGTATTTGAAGGTGTATATCCATCAAGAGCATTGATAGTTATAGTTGTACCTGATACTGCATCAATAGGAACTGCCTGAGCAACTAGAGGATCACCTTCTATAATTCCACCTTTAATAGCGGATACAAATGTATGAGTTGTTGTATTTGTAGAAGGAACCTTATCAAGAACATTGACTGTAAATGTTGTTGTAGTTGGAACAGATGCTACAAATAACCATCTATCACTTGCATAGTCTGTAGATCTTGGATATGGATGAAGTGTAGCATTATTATCTTCAGCACATGTGAATGTTAGAGATCCATCTTGGAACATAATTGGTGAACCAGTTCTTAATCCATGTGCATTTGCAGTTGTCACTGTCATGACACCAGTCACAGGATTGTAAGATGTACCAGTTGTTGCAGTATGTCTATCTTGCTCAGGTCTAGGATATAGATGTTCTGTAGCATTACTATCTTGAGTACATGTAAAGATTAGAGAATTAGGTGCCAACTTAATAGTTGAGTTTGCTTTACTTACACCACCAGATGTTGCACTTACAAATGTATGAGCAGTGACATTTGTTGATGGAATATTGTCTAATACTTGAACATCAAATGTGTTTGTTGTGACATTAGAAATAGGAATCCACTTATTACTTACAGCATCAGTTGATCTTGGATATGTGTGGTTTGTATTATTACCATCTTGTGCACAAGTAAATGTTAGTGAATTATCAGCAATCTTAATTTTCTCACCGTTAGAGAAGTTATGACCTGCAATAGTCAATGTCATGATACCTGTTGAAGGTACATAGTTTGCATTTGTGACTGTATGGGTTGTTGGAGCAGGAAGACTATGATTTCCAATAGTTAACTCAAGTGCACCTGTGGTAGCATTATATGTTCCTCCAGTAGGTGTGTAAGCGACTGTTGGTGATTTACCAATATTAACTGTAATTGTATTATTTCTTTTAGCAATACCATTTTCAAGAGCAGATAAGAATGTATGAACATATTGATCTTTAAGTGCACCAATACCAACATTAACTGTAATTGTATTATCAGTTTTAGCAGTAATTCTTAACCATCTTTGTGCAGCAGGATCAGTTGCTCTAGGATATGAATGAGTTGTTTTATTTCCATCCTTAGTGCATGTAAATGTTAGAGAATTTAATTCAATTCTAACTTCATCATCTGTTGTCAATCCATGACTAGGAATAGTGATAACCATATCACCTGTAGTCTGATCGTAAATTGCATTAGTTGCAGTTAGATTTGTACCATTAGTCCAGATTGGAAGCGATGTATTATAACCAGGATCATCAGTTCTTGGATATGAGTGTATAGTTCTAAAGTTATCTTGTGAGCATGTAAATGATACTGCATCTTTGGAAAGTCTGAGTGTCTCTCCAGAACGAACCATAGAATTAGGTAATGCATACTGGAATGTATGAGTTGTAGTATTACTTGAAGTACCTACATTTACATCAAATGTATTTGTAGTGACATTGCTTATTGCTAACCACTTATTATAGTAAGGATCAGTAAGTCTAGGATATGGGTGATCTGTAGCGTTGCTATCTTGTGCACATGTAAAGACTAATGAATATACATCAAACATCACTCTATCACCAACATAGAATCCGTGATTAGCAATAGTAATTGTCATCACACCTGTTGATGGATTGTAAGCAGCTCCTTCTGGAGTGTACTTCCAAGCAGTTCTTAAATCATTATCACCAATATTCATGGTCATGAATCCAGTCTGACCATCGTAGGTAGCATCAAGGATTGTGTAATTTACAGTTGGTGATTTACCAACATTAATACTAAAGTTATTAGCATCAATTCTAGTGACTTCCATCCAACCTTGTGCAGCAGGATCATCAGGACGAGGGTAAGATTGTGATACTGTATTGCCATCTGATGTACATGTCATGGTAATAGAGTTTGGTTTCAACTTGATTCTATCACCAGTCTGAAGATTATGACCATTAGATGTAATTGTTAAAACACCAGTAGTAGCAGTGTATCCTGCGTCTGTTGCAGTAATTTCACGAGGTGAAAGTAAATTATGACTATTGCTAGTAATAACCATATCACCAGTTGCAGCATTGTATGTTGCACCTGTAGGAGTGAAGTTTACGGCAGTTGGATAATCAGAATCTTTTAAAGTTCCATCATATATTTGTACAAATGAATGACTTGTATCTTGAATATCCCAAGGAACATTATTAATAACAAACTTAGATATTTTTTCTACAATTTCAGTTGCAAATATTTCTTGTGGTACATCGTCTTCGATAGTTCCTGTTTGTATTGATACAGGATTTGTTGTTCTATTAACATAACTTGCAGCAGTGTTCCAAATATGACTATTACTACCATTACGAAGGTCATCTATTAATGCCTGTATAAGAACTTCAAGTCTTGCTAATTGAGCACTATCTCCACCTTTTACAGTATGAGCAGGATATACCTGTTTCATAATGTATAATGATTCTGCTTTTATAAGTTCTTTGTTTATTAATATATGATCTGCAGCGTTTAAGTATCTGTGTGTTCTACCAACAAATCCAGCTGGTGCACCAGTTGTACGAGAGGTTGCTAATATTGAATCATTATTAAACTCATCTCCGATAGCAGGAGTGACAAAACCAGACCAATCTTCAGTATATGTTTGACCGTTAGAACCATCAAAATGAACTAATAATTTAGAGTTTGTATCACCTTGATGTATTCCAGTTGCAACATTAAATGCTGATGTATAACGGTTTGTAGTAGAAACTCTTAATTCATCAATGTATCCTTCAAATTCATTAGAACCTGCATAATCCGCACCAACTCTAATTGGTTTAGCAGCAAAGTTGCTACTATCAGTTCCAGTTCCTACCTCAGCACCATTTAACCAAAGTTTAGTAGTTGTAGAAGATCTAACAATTGCTAGATGATACCATGTATTGTTATTAACAGTTGTGGCACCTGATGTGACAAGATCTGATCCATTTACATTATAACGAATTTGAGCTGCTTCTAGATATACTCTAACAGCAACCTCAGTTGCATTTTCTCTTTGATCAAGTAAAGTTGCAGTTCCAGAAATAGCACCAGAACCAGGATTAAACCAGAACTCTAAAGTAAATGCATTAGTTCCCCAAGCAAACTCACTAGAAGATGCAATATTTACATAATCACCTGTACCGTCTAACAATAGAGATGAATTACCAAACTTAGAACCTGCTGTGCTAATTTGTGCATTACCTGCAAATGTTATTGCATGAATATCTTGACCATTATATTGACATCTACCGATCTTACCAAGATAGACTGTTTTTCTTGCCTGACTATAACCAACAACTTCTGCTTTAGTTCCTTCACCTTCTAATACAGAACCAATTCTAATAGTTTGACCTGCTACAAAGAATCCTGTTCCTTTCTGATTTTTGAATGTTAATTTACGTATCTTAGCATCTTCTGCTGAATTAAAATCTCCATTAGCATTACCATATTCTATCTTGTAATTTCTAATATCCTCATTCTCTGCTAAATCACCACTAGCATTATCATAAGGAATTACATAATTATTAATTTGTTCAGTAGAAGGGAAGTTCTCATTGAATGGAGTATTGTTGTCTGTGAAATCAACAATGTTGACTTGAGAGTTAGCAATATTATCAAGAACTACGTTTGGATATGTCTGTGATGTAATTCTGTTGAATAGTAAACCAAAGAATGATGATCCTGGTGATATATCAACCTGACCAATAAACTCATTAGTTGTAGGATCTTGATATACACTAGATGCAGTGACCTGTGCTACAACACCAGATTGTGCAGCAATAATATAATCATTAAGTTGAATATCAAATAGACCTGGTGTAGATTGATATGTACCTGCAGTTTTACTTAGTGTTAATTGATTTGTGACAGATATGTCAGTTCCATATACAGGAACATTTTCTTGATGTGATACTGCAGTGGTACCATTCTGTGCTCTGGTCACAGTCAATGTTGTAGAATTAGTATTCTGTGTAATAACATTAACTTTTACAATCTCAGATCCAAACTGATAATTAACACCTGCTGTAAATGTTCCAGCTGGAACTACCTCATCAGCAGCACTGTTATCGGTTTGATATTTTACAACTTCTATAGATGTAGTAGAAAGACCAATAGTATAACGAAGTTGAGCAAGAGGTGTTTCTTGACCTGTCTGTAAGTTGACTTGTTCAACTCTTGCAGTATCACCCTCAAAGTTAGTGACTGTTTCACCAAATATGAATAAACCACCACTCTGAACACCACCACTGACACTATAAGTTGTACCTGAGAATGATGCTCCACCAGCTAGTGTAGCAGTTATAATTTCGTTAGTTTGGAATTGTCCTGCGGTCACAGTTCCACTAATAACAACACCAACCACATTTGTAAGTGTTAATGTAGCACCAGAGGTTGCACCTGTAAATACTGTACCTGCAGTGACATCAGCAGTATCAGGGAAATTACCAGTAGTAATATTTTGAATACCAACATCAACAGTTCTAGTTGCGATGTTAGCAGAGAATCCAGTAGCACTAACTGTACATAACTCACCACCACCGCCTGCTGCTGTGGGTAGTAAGAAGTTTCCTTGAGTTATAAAACCAGTAACAGTATTACCAGTGACTTTGGTCACTGTTAAACGAGCATTAGTTGAAGTACCTACAACGACATTACCAACACGAGGGAAAATACCACTAATATTAGTAAATTCTAAATCAACAGTTGGTATAAGATTAATAGTGACATTTACATATTTGACACTAGCAGGTGGTTGTGGTGGTTCAACAAATACTATAGAATCCTGTTGGATTGAAAATGCAGTACCAGGTGTTTGTACAACACCATTAAGTACAATCATCAACTGATTTGCGTTAGCAACAATATTGGTTTGATCAACTTGTAATGGGAATGAAGTTCTCTCACCATCAAATAGATTTGATATATCATCAATTCTTTGTACAACAGATGTTAAAATATTCTCAGAAGAAGTTAATCGTTTCTGTCTGAATAATACCTCAGTATTATTGAATGCAGTATAAACAGGTTCTACAAGAGCAAAGTTTTGTATATTAGGAACTATCGCTTCTTGTGCTAATTCAACAGATTTAGTTAAAGAGAAGAATGTTTCTTTGTTAGGAATAAATCCATACTCATTTAAGTTAAGTTCACCAAATACTTTGAATGATGCAGGGTGAACGTTCTTAATAAGAATCTCTTTCCATTCACTGATAGAAGTAGAAGATTTAACAGCATAAGAGAAGTCCTGATAATAGTAAGAGTCTTGAATCTTCTGAATAATCTCAGATGGTTTACCAACGTCATCA
>MDTG01338657.1_pt1 | contig 14566 bp, 12 predicted proteins | sample 811421 | NCBI WGS metagenome assembly MDTG01 (sample SAMN05326645, study PRJNA326480) | marine metagenome | isolation source: seawater | place: Pacific Ocean: South East | collected 2011
GAAATATTAGACCAACAGAACAAGAAAAACGAGAGTATATAGAGCAAAATGGAATAGACAGTAAAAGTGCAGATAAGATTCAAAAAATACCTGTTAAGCTAACTTTTCAAAAAGCAACAATACAGTATTTTGATGATTCAGGTAAAATAAACGAAAAAGAAATAGTATTAAATCTCTCTATTTTAAACTCAAATGACAGAGCTTTAAATCGCCTTACTCGTAGAGCTATGTATGTCGATTTATTAATTAGGTTAAATAAAAAATCTTTAAAAATAGATGACTTTTCAGATTCTGAATACTCCTCTTTGGTCGTTAAATACGGTTATTCAATAGTATGTCATAAAGCTCAAGGTGGAGAATGGAATAATGTTATGATTGATTTTTCAACACATGATACATTAAATAAAAATACAGAAGATTATTTTAGATGGTGTTATACAGCAATAACTCGAGCAAGACAAAAGAATTTCTTCATTAATACACCAGAATCCGTTAATAAAGAAGAAATAGAAAAGATTAAAGAACTGCAAAAGATGTTAGATTCGTTTTGAGTTTAGACAATAAAAGAGAAGAAGCTAAGAATGAATTTAGCTTAGGAAATTATGATAAATCTAAAGCCTTATTTCAAGACTTGTACCAAGGAACTAAAGATCAATGGGATGGATGGGGCTTAGCAAGATCTTTGAATAAATTAGGTGACTATGCTAAAGCCGAAGAAATATCAAAGGAAGTGTATGATTCATTTTCAGATTTTAAATATATAAAAAGTCAATATGCAATGTCTCTTTTTATGAATCGAATGAGAAAGAATTCTCCAAATTATAATAGCGCTCATTCAGAACGAACATTCGAATTAATTTTTAACTGTGAAACCGGAGATAATAGATTTTGGACTTCTCCTGCTTTTAAATCTATGTTAAGCGCCTTTAAGGAAAATAATCAAAATGAAAAAATTGCAAAATGGTATGATAAAATAGATATAAACCTCTTAAATAATGAGTCTAAAAAAATAGGAGATATTGAATATAACTCAGATAGGGATGCATGTTTTTTAATATTTATTAGAGCATTTTTAGGTATGCAACAATGGTCAAAATGTGTTGAAGTGTGCGATATTGCATTAAATACCGCACAATCTAATTTATTTTCTTCAAATAAAAACACTTTTTGGTACAAGCGTGGAAAAGCTATTGCATTAAGTCATAAAGGGGAACACGATACATCCATAAGTTTATTTGAAGATTTACTAAAACAAAAACAAGATTGGTATTTATATAATGAAATTGCTGCAGTATACAAACTTAAAGGTGATCGTAACAACGAAAGAGACTATTTGATTATGGGATGTTTATCTGCAAGAAGGCAGCCAAAAATTGGACTCCTTAATAAGATGTTTTATGCTTTAGGACTAAATTTATTAGAAACTGATAACCAAGAATTTGGAAAATTACATCTTCAATTAGCGTTAAAGGCTCGAGAGGCAGAGGACTGGAAGCCTGACAACAACCTTGTGGAGTCGATGAAAAAATATCAAATAGAAACACAGTTTTCTAAAGATGGAAAGCAATTTATTAAGGATTTAACACCATTCTGGATTGAAAATAAACCAAATCCTTATAAAAACCTTGAGCGTTTTAAAGGTGCAGTTAAAACTATATTGCCTAATGGAAAGTCAGGATTTATTTCTTCAAAATCTTCTTCTGACAGTTATTATTTTAACTTTGGGGATATAAATTTTGAATCTTCAAAAGTTTTAGAAGGATTAGAAGTTGATTTTTGTTTAACTACTAGATATGACAAGAAAAAAGATCGTGAATCACAATGCGCTGTTGATATTTCTTTAGATTCATAATATTTCTTAGTTTTATAATTGAGTTGTTGTTGAAAAATGTGTTAATTTATTTTTTATGAAACTTTTTCTTTGCAATAATATTTATAATCAATATAATCCGATGCTTATTAATGCATTATTTGATGCGCGATGAGAATAAGCTTTAAAAACTTCAAATCTTATAGTTCGTTAACTGATATTAACGTTAACAAATTCAATGTTGTCCTTGGAAGAAACAATTCAGGTAAATCCACATTATCAGAGGCAATAGCCTATTTTAATTCTATTTTTTTGGATAGCGGTAAGTTTTTATATGGCTCTGATGATTTGCCATCATTTTACTATACTCTTAGTAGCTATAAACAAACTTATGGTGAAGAGTTTTATAAAAACACACTAGTTGCAAACGGATATGCACGCTTTAATAGATCTCCGTTCTATGTACCAACGAGAATTGATAGAATGACAGTAGGCCATAGGGAGCCTGCTGAGCCAGCTCCAGATAGAGAGTTTAAATTCAGATATAATCTAAGTGATTTAAATAATAATTTAGATATAGATAATCATGAATCTTTAGAGTTTGCAACGAAAATTTATATTGGAAGTAACTTTGATTTAGGTGATACAGTTTTACATCCGGATAAAAAACCTTTTTTAAATCCTAATGGTGAAAATATTCTTAATGAGTATGATGAGGATATTAAATTATATCTTCTTGAACAGCAAATTCATGAACAGCAAAATCAGATAGATAAGTTGAATGATTTGGTTGATGATTTTATTAAAAAAGAAGAAGAGACCTTCATCTTTGAACAAGAAAAAAACATTAAGTATTTCAATGAAAGTTTAAAGTTAGATGAAAAAGTAATACTAAATAAAATTAACAAGCTTCGAAGAACAAAAGACCAGAAACTAAAAAAACAATTATATGAAGAATTAAACAGCTTATCAGAAAAAGAAGATAGATTTATTAAAGATAATGAAAAAAGAAAACAAGAATTCTTAGATAAATTAAAGATAAGTAAAGAAGCCAACATTCTTGAAAGAGTAAAGCCAGAGGAAAAAAGGTTTGAAGACCTAATTACTGAAAGAGAAGAGCTTGTTACTGCCCAAGAAGCAAATAAAGGTATAGCAAATAAGAATGATAATGAGTCGCCGATTTTAATACCATTAGATCAGAGTAGAAATCATTTAAATACAAATAAATATATAAATGAGTTTTCGCAAGAGCTCCATGATTTGTTTCATGAGGCATCTGAAAAAGCTCTATCAGAAGATATTAACTTAAAAATTAATAACAGCGATCATTTTAGTTCATTCAGAATGAACTCAAGCGCACTAAAAGTGCTAGATGGTTTAAATATTTTAATTCAAAAAAATCCTGGCTTGAAGATTCTTAACTCTGAATTTAATTACCATAACTCAATTGTTTCTTTTGAGGATTCATCGTTTATGTATAAAAGAATCGACAAAATAGTTGATGATTTGAAATTTGAGATGTTTGATGCTGCAAAGAACGATACATATTGTTTTCAATCTTATAAACATCTAAGATTTAGTGAATATATAAAGACATCCTATCACAGAAGTGTACATTTTGACGAATCTCTTGTTGATGGTGTGTCTACGGACTTTTTTAAACGGATTATACCTAAATATCCTAGATTCGGTCATTCACACTTTAATAAAAAAAGAGAAGATGTTTATGACCAAAAAACAAATAAGCGCTTTCTAGCTGAGAATTCATTTGCTCAATTGTCTTTTAATTCTCCAAATTATTATGAATATTCACCATATTTTTTTCCGAATGAATTTTATAATAATCCTAGAAAACCCAATCTTTTTGTTAATGACTTTCAAACATCAATCAAGGCAAGAGATGTTTATAAAAACAAAGACTTCTCTACGGACAGTGTAAACGCAAAGATTGATGGACATAACTTGAATTTTGATAATTATCTTGAAATTGACTGGATAGAAACTGTCTGTAAAGAGCTAAATCTTAATTATATGAAGTTTTTTAGAAAAATTATTACAACTGAAAAAAACCAAAAATTAAAAATTAAACACGAAGTTATAGGAGCTGAATTAGATCCAGTAGAAGTAGATGCGCTTAAAAGATATCAACATAATCCTTTTTCAGAGCATTTAAGTCTATCATTGTATATCCATTTTTTTAGGAAATTTACTTCACATTTTGAAGATAAAAATCCTAACCCAATCATAGGCGATAACAGGTTTAATCAAAAGCTTGACTACGATCTCGTTAGAAAATTTAAGAAAAAACATGGCTTTCAAAGACTCTCTGATGTTAAAGACATGATGAATGACTTGCATATATTATTTGTTAGTTTGATAGTTGAAGAATTTGAATTGAATATTCGAAAATACTTAATGTCAAACTATGTAAATCTTCTAAATGGATTAAATTTTAGGTTTAAAGGTTTTGATAAAAAAAGTCAAATTATTACGCCATCTATTATATCAAAAGATGATAACATTATAACAAATGAGAAAATGATAGAATTGTTTGGTAATCATTTTAATTCTATTATAGAAAATATACCAAAACAAGCTAGAAAAATTGCTATACCCAATAATCTGAAAAAATTTGTAAAGTATATAAACAACTCCCTTAGAAGTTGTAAGCAAGATATAAAAATTTCTATTAAACCGATAACTTACAGAGAAACTCAAAGCTCAGAAATTTTTCTTAATAGTTTTAAAGTAAAAATTTATGACAATAAAAAATGGATTGACATGTCGGAGACAGGTACGGGAAATGGAGCTTTGGTTGGAATAATTGGTAAACTGTATTTAATTGTTAATGAAAATAAAAATATAATAAGTGATTACAATATCTGTACATTAAAGGAACCTGAAAATTTCCTTCATCCAAGTTTATGTGCAGATTTAATTGAATTTTTATTTAATGAAATCTTTAAAAAAGATAAAAATAATAATATAAATAATAAAAATAGCTCTTTAATAATTGAGACGCACAGCGAAGTAGTTCTTAGAAAATTTCAAAGCTTAGTAAAGAATTATGATATACCTGAAAGTGCTTTTACGAATTTTGATATGAATAAATTGGCTACTGATCAATCAGGTGAATTGGAAGAAGACGTAAAAACTGGTTACTTTAATGTACTTTATGTGGACAAAGACGAAACCTCAAGTAAAATTATTGATCTTGAAATTCAACCTAATGGTTTTTTAAAAACAAATATACCTTCAGGTTTTTATGATATTAATACTGATCTTATTAATGAATTATGGGATATAAACGATGACTCAAAGTAAATTGAATCAACTTAAATCAATGTCCAATCATTTCCTGATAGATGGCTCATTAATTAGTGAGCTGCTCGAAAATAACAGCAAGTATATCAATAATAATATGTTCTTTAAAAATATTTCATATTTAAGACAGCTAATTACAAACAGTACAGGAAAAATCTTTAATAGTAATCAAAGCCTTATTAAAGAATGTATTTCAGCAAGAAGATCTGGTACATATTCTTCTTTAATGGAAAGACCATTCTTTAAAGTTGCTGAAATCTTTGACTCTTCGTCTTCAAATTATCAACCATTTGATAATGATTGCGATGAACTTTCAGCAATGTTTTACTATGATACAGCATCATTAGCACTTGGAGATATAGCAGATATTAAAAATGTAAATGAAAATATTTCTTCAACATTTGATTTAAAAAGAATCCTAAATGACTTACATCATTTTGCGGAAGATATTCATGAAGTAGATAAGGCCAAATATATTTCTATTGAGCAGTTCTTTGAACCTTTTTTTAATGAACCTTCTAACAATGTATGCATTTATGATAAACAGTTGTTTTTAGAGGGTGGAGGAAGAGGAAAGACCTTATTTGGATTTAAGCAAAATTTATCTAGAAATAATAATAATTATGTAAAAGCGATTCAAATTGTATATTTTTTTGTTTATTGGGTTGAGCATTTCTATCAAAAATCAAGCAAGAAGATAGTTCCTACTATTTATTTATTATCTTCTCCAAGTTATGATCATATTTATGGTGCAGAGGGAGCAGAAAGACAAAGAACAATTGATTTACAAAATGAACAATCTTATAAACAAATAGAAAAATTTATTGATTCAATTATAAATGAAGTATCCATACCAGGCATAGACTTATCAAAAGCGTATAAACTGATTAATAAATACCTGGATAAAGATAGACTTTACACACTTTTAACGGATTTTGACTTAATGAAAAATCTCCAAAAACAAGGAGGGTTATCATTTGAGCACAAAAATCTAGTAATGACTGACTATGGATTAATTAATTGGGATTTAAGAAAAAGATTTCTAAGTGTTAAAATCAAGGATTCAAAGGTTGAGCTAGGTAAAGGGGATAGCAGTCAAGATATAGTAAAATATTTAATTTATAACCCTCGATTTAAAGAAAATTCTAATAAATGGATAAAAACAAACGAAATTGCTGATAAAATTATTACTAAGTCATTAAAATACTACAATTTACATGTTAAAAAAGATGAAGATCTTATTGACGAAATTTATAGCGTTAGTGCTCTAAAAGAGCATTTTAGTTAAAAAACTATTTGTTTATAATAATTAGATAAATTATATTTCAATGTTGGTTAAAGCACTCTTGCACAATGAAAACCAACAAAATAACGTTTCAAAAGTTCTTTGCTTCTTGCAAGGCATTTTCATTCTTATTGAAAAACTTTTTCTCAAATTATTTATTCAAATACGAAAGTGATATTGTTAAACCAGAAAGAAGTATAGATCATCATTTTGCATTTGATTTTGTTTATAAATACCTTTTAAACCAAATAAGAATGAATGGTCAACTATCAGATGAATATTTGAAAAAGCTAAAAGAGATGTCATCTGATGATTTACAAAGTCTTTTTTTACAAATAATTGATATTGAAAATGAAGTTACGAAACTTGAAAAAGAAGAAACGCAAATGAAGAGGAACAATGTTTCCACTTTTTAGATTAAAATATATAGCAGATGATAATATCAGAATGTATCGATTTGAAATTTTTAGATGCTTCCTTATCACATTTGATAAAAATCTTATATGTGGCAAACATTTTGGTATTGCTATTGGTTTGAAGAGAAAGCAAATTCATTTAATCCTTAGAAATTGGGATAAAAAAGTAAAACAAATATAATTATGTCATATACAAATAAAGAATCATTAAAAGAAATTAAATATCAAATAGATAAACTTTCTACGTTAATAAGACCGTTTATCGAATCTGATGGATCGCCTTATGAAAAAGGAAAATCATACATAGTATTTTTCGGTTGCCATGAAATGCTTTCATCTTTTGTAAATCAAGCTGAAAGTGGAAGGATTTATGTTGATGCAGAAAATGATAAATTTCATGGAAAAAATAATAAGAAAAATTTTTATGAATTATATATACCTGTTTTAAAAGATTTAAAAGAAATAATCCAAGAAATGTTTAGTGATACTGGCTGTCCGTATGAAATGGGTAAAGCAAATACTGAAATATTTTTTGAGCCACTAAATGTGTTAGAATCAATTTCTTCTATGATTAAAAATAAAGATATTATTCAATCAGATTTTGCATTTTCACAAGAAGAGTTGCGTGAACATGGGTTTCAAGGTTTTGAAACAATTGAAAAGTTAATGAAGGATTCGTCTAAACTTCCGAATTACTCAGGTGTTTATATATTACTAAACAAAAATTCTATTGATAGAAATATGGACTATGAACCTGCGTATTCATCTTTCATTTTTCCAGGAACAGGTGGATTTTTTAAAGATAAAGATCCAAATGTTGAAATAAGTGTTTTGCAACGTAAAATGCATCCTGATTCTAATGTTATGTACATCGGTAAGGCAAGTGACTTAAAACGAAGAATTAAGCAATATCTAGCATTTGGACAGGGTAAGAATGTAGGTCATTATGGAGGAAGATATATTTGGCAATTAAAACAGTCTTCTAAGTTGATTCTAGCATACAAAAAAGTATCTGAAAATCCACTGCCTGAAGAGTATGAAAGAGCATTAATAAATATGCATAAAGTGAGATTTAACAAACTTCCATTTGCTAATTTAAGATGACAAAACCTTTTTTGAAATGGGTTGGTGGAAAGTATACCTTAGCAAACGAGCTAAAGAAGCATTTGCCAAATGATTTTAATCAGCTTAATTATATTGAACCTATGTTAGGCGGAGCTGGTATGTTTTTCAATTTGCAGCCAAAAGCAGCTATTTTAAGCGATATTAACGAAAAACTTATGATTACCTACCAATCTATCCAAAATAATGTTCTGGGCGTCATTTCGCATCTAAAAAAGCATGAATCAAATCATGCTAGCGAAGATTATTATTATGAGACAAGAAAACAATTTAATGATGGCTACAAATCATCTGAAGAATTAGCAGCATGTTTCATCTATTTAAATAAAACAAATTTTAATGGATTGTACAGAGTTAATAATAAGGGTGATTTTAATGTTCCAAAGGGTAGAACTACTTCAGGATATGTTACTATCTGTGATGAAAAAGTGCTAAATGATTGCTCATTACTGCTTCAAGATGTTGAACTGCATTGTAAGTCCTATGAAGATGCTTTAAAAGATTTAGATAAACATTGTTTTGTATATCTTGATCCGCCATACTTACCACAGACAGATGTCTCATTTACAAAGTACTCCAAAGATGGTTTTTCAATAGAGGATCACAAAATTTTGTCAACACATTGTAAAAATCTATCTGAAAGAGGTATAAAGTTTATGATGTCAAATGCTGAAAATGATTTTACGCATGATATATATGCTGATTTTTCAATTAAACCACTGACAGTTTATCATTCTCTTGGTCCAGATAAAAAAACAAGAAAAAAGGCAAAGGAATGTATAATTACAAATTATTAGTTTATTTAGCTGCTTTTTTCATGTAGGAGTAAAGAGTCGTAATTACTTTTTCTTCATCCTCTTGATTTAAAATCTTTAGAAGCTTTTTAATTCCGCCATTAGCATACTCATGAGAAATATTTTGAATAACTTTTTTATCTTCATCTAAAATTTCAAGTCCTTTTTCTTTAACAGCTATAGAAATAATTAAAGCAACGGTATTTTTTCTAAAAATTGTATCAATTTCTCCTTTACCTCGAACTTTTTGTAACCAGCCTCCATTATTATTACTAAAAGAGCCTTTTAATTTAAGATTATCTTTGTATCCAATCGCTATTGCCATACAAACGACTTGTAATTTATCAATATTATACTTGTCAATAATATTGTGCTTAAAAACTTTTTGCCAAGTATCTTCTTGTTTACTGTCGATATAAAAAGCACTTCTTACAAAATTTTGAATATTATTAGCCATTATATTTTTCTCTTTTGATAGTTACTTACAATAGCGTTATCCTCGTCTAAATCAGATATTTCTATTTCATAGAAATTTGAGGTATGTGGCTTAATCATATTAAATATATCTTTCGTTAATTCCGTATTTGTAAAAAAGAATGTTGTCTGAATATTTTTTTTCTTTAATTGAATAAAGTTTTTCATTATACCAGTTCTCAAATCTTCATCAACAGCACTTAATGGTGTATCGATTAACATTGGAAAGCTCAACTCTAAACCTTCTTGCATTGATTGCATATAACTATATCCAACATTAAATTGCTCTCCTGTTGATATAAGTGGATCAGCATTTTTTGGTAGTAAATTGTTATTATTATTATCTCTAATAGACAAATTATAATTATCAGTAATCTTTATATTCCAAAAGTTAGTTTTTAATGTTGTACTATCAATTAACTTTTTAAATCTTTCATTAGTTATAATTAAAGCTTCAAGTCTAGAAGCTTCAATTGCAGGTTCTAATAGTTTAATAGATTTCTCTACAAAATTAAGCTGGATTAAAGCTTCGGAAGAAGAGGAGATGTTCTTTTTTATTTTTTCAATTAAGTCATTATCTTCTTTAATAAACTTAATATTTTCCACAACTGTTGTTTCTTTTTTGGTAAGACTATTATTAGCTACTCTAAGTTTAATTTGAGCCATTTCAAGATCTTTTTTAACCTTCTTTAAAGCCTTTTTATCATAATTACCAATTTCTTCCATTAATAATTCTCTTTGTTTATTAAGCTTGCCTATTTCGTTGTTAATATTTTTGAGAGTATCATAAGAATTTTTCGCATTCTCAAAAACATCTGAAGGACTATCATTTAAAATGTAAGCAGTAAACTCTTTTGTATGTGTGGCAATATTAGCAATTTGACTTTGTCTTTTAGTTGCTACACCTTCATTGTATTCACTAATTTTTTCTAAAAATTTTTCTTTATTGAAATTTTTGCTCCATTTGATTGTAGCATATATTTTTTTGTCTTTTTTCAACTTAGAATTAATATCCTTAATTACTAATTGATCATCATCTATGATTAAGTTTAAAATATCTTCAACGTTTTCTAAAGCGGGGGGAGGTAATTCCTTATCTTTTATTTTTTTAGCTATTAAAGAATCAAATTCATCTATTTCTGATCTAAGAAGAGTATTAGCAAAAGACTCTAAGATGTCTGTTTTGTATTTATTATCGGTTGCTTCATATTTTTCATTAAGCTGTAATTTTTTTAAATCTATTATTTCAACCTCTTTATATATTTTTTCTGTTGCTTCATTTTTCTTTATTATTTCAACATAATTATCAATTTCAGCTTTAATGTCCACTATTTCATCTTCAAGAGCTTCTATATCTTTTAACAAAGATTTTCCTTTTTCAATTTTACCTGATACAGAGATCTGTTTTTGAATAAGTATTGATTCAGGATTTGTACCAGATGATGATGTTTTAGGGATTTTACTTGATAAGTCAGTTCTTAACTTCCTCAAATTTTCTAATACTGATGTCATGTCAGTAATTCCAGTTAAAATATTTAAGTGATCTTCAATTTTGTCAGCTTTATTTTTTACAACAAAATCTTGTATACCTTGACCATCAAAAAAGAAAAAATCTTCGATTGAACTATTAATTATGTTATTTTCAATATATTGTTCCGCATGCTCATCTTCTCTTGACTGCAAACCTTCCGAATTGTAAAAAGTTACCTCTAATTGATTTTCCGCTTTAAGATGCTTTAATTTAACAGGATCAGTTTCAGTTTTATCTTTGATTTTTTGATAAGACTCAGATCTTTCGACAGTTTTTTCATTTCCATCATCATCAATAAATATAATTTTCACAGAAACATATTCTGTTTCATTGATTAACATTTTTTGAACAACTTTGAAATTTAATCTTTCAGCTTGATATTCTTTTTTCTTGTTTCTCAAGCGTGGTTCTTTATTAAAAAGGCACCAACTAATTGCTCTATAGGTAGTAGTTTTACCAAAACCATTATTACCTAACACAATATTAAAAGGTTTATCTTTAGATGTTGATAGGTCTAGCTTATGAGACCCCATGAACTGTCTAAAATTTGTCAAATTAATGCTTTTAATCTTCATGATTTTCTTTTCTTTCTTCTCGAAATCTGATTATTAAGCGAATCCATGTAATCTTTTCTGAATTGTGTTATAGTTTCAAATTTTTGAATCGACTGAATGTTTATTAAATGCTTAAGAAAATGATAGTTTTCAATTGAATCGTTTTCTTCAGCTTTTTTCTTAATTATCTCTAATCCTTTGTCTGAAAATGATTTCATTCTTCAATTTTCCATTCTTCTTTTAAATTTTCTATCATAATAGAATTATCATCGTGGTTTAATGAAATATGAGAAAATTCATCAATTCTTTCTAGCTGTTTTTTAATTAAGTTTTGTTGCATAAGAAATGATATCCCCGGATCTGCAGGGGGGATACATATAAAATCATAAATATCAGCAATTTTTTTAGATTCTTTATATGGCTTTCTAAGGACTCGTCCGCGACGTTGAATATATTGCTTTGAATTATTTGAGCTAGCAAGGATAATTGCAGTTTCAGCATTCGGGATATCTACACCTTCATCAAGACAGCCTATAGCAACAATTGCATCTAGCTTTTGATTTTTAAATCTGTTCATCATATCTTTTCTAGCTTTGGTTGACGTACCAGATATAAATCTCATATATCTCATGCCTTTTTTATTTAAAATTGACTGTATATTTTCTAAAAACGGTGTATCACCGCAATAAATAAAACCTCCATTTAGGTCATAGTTTAATTCGTTAATTAAATTTTCGAATGCCTCATATTTATTGTATGCTGTCTTTATTATATCCGCTCTTTGCAATAAAAGTCTTTCATAGAAAAGCTTAAACTCTGGTTTATCATAAATAGGAGCCATCTTTCTTGTTAATTCTTTATAATCTTGCAACTCGTCATTTGTTAGATCAACGAAATTTATATGATACCTATATGGACATAGAAAGCCATTTTCAATTCCCCATGCTAAATCTTTTTCATAAAAACATCCTTCTCTATCAAAATAATTATCAATTAAATCACTGCCTTCATCATCAAAATGTCTTTTTGGAGTTGCGCTTAATGCAATACGACAATCAAAATTATCTATTAAACCTTGTTTCCATTTTGGAGCACCTGCATTATGAACTTCATCACATATTATTGCCATAGGTTTTTGACATTCATTAATAATTTTTTTGTAATCATCTTTGTAAAAAGATTGATAAGTAACAAGGCATATTATATTATCTTCAAAGTCTATATTGAGATTGGTAATTGCTTGCTGTAATTCTTTTTTGCTTTTGTCTCTTAAAATAAAAGGTTGAATGCCTAAAATCTTTTCAATTTCATCAGCCCATTGATAAATTAACGTTTCACTAGGAACAACAATTGAGCAAAAGTATGAATTATCAACTGATTTAGCATACTCTTTTAATGCAAAAAGGGAAGTGTATGTTTTACCTAATCCAGTCGCTAGAGCAAGAATACCTTTGAAATTATTTTGAACAAGCTTATTGATTCCTTCTTGCTGGTATTCTCGAGGACCATTTTCCTCAACGGCAACCTCTTGCGGCTCAGAATTAATTTCAATTAAATCTTTTGTTAGTTGATCGCTTGCAACTAATACGTCTTGAGTGGTTTTTAAATCATTATTTATTAACAGTCTTTCTTTACAAACGTTTGGAAAGTCTACAACTTCAACTTTATCGGCAAGATTATTCCAGTAAATATTAAATTTTCTAAAACTATTTTCTACTCTTTTTTCATCAATTTCGTTATGCCAAGATGTAAAAATATTTGCACTCTCAATCTGATTAAGTAGAGAATTTGCTGACTCGTTAATTGATCCATTATAGTTCAATCTATTTCCATCAGCATCTTCAAAATTTCCCCATTTTGAGTGTAAAATACCACCATCATCAGGCTTCTTAAACCCAATCTTTATTTCAAGAAAATCATTTGCTATCATCCAGCCTAATATCTTTCTTGGATTATCTTTCAACATAAGTTCAAGTTTTTTTATATCATCTAATAGCTCATCATCAAACTGATTTGTATATCCAGCTTTTATAGACTGATAATCTTCTTCGCTATTAATATGTTTGCTAAAAATAAGTCGATATTTACCTTTATTTTGAATGAATTGAGACATTCCTTCTGCTACAGCAGATAAAGATTTAGGACTAAAATATCCCGCGACTCTATCATACCGTATAGAGTTCTTTAATGAAGGAAGGTAAAAATCGCTCAGAAAATTATCCTCTAAGCCTCCATCAAAATGTTCATTAATTTTTAAATTTTTTAAATTCATTAAAATATTTCTGTTTGTTCTTTTAAGGTTACTTCTTTTGTTTTTTCATTTATATAGAAACTATCTGGTGCATTCAAACCAATTAAAATTATTGGTGTAGGAACAATGCTTTGATATGGCTTAAAATACTCTATAAAGTTTTCAAAAGTTCCGACAGCTCCATCAAAATTCCCAATTTTTTTTAAATTACTGGTAGCACATATGATAATACCTAGGCTCGTTTGGATTTCTTTTTTAACATGATTTAGTTCACTAGAAAGTACTGGTTTCATAATATTATGTGAAATTACTGTACTGTGATTGAAAGCAACCTCAAGTGCTAGTTCATTTTTTACAAAATCCAAACGCCATTTTCTATTTGTTTTATAAGCTTTATCATAAAAAATAGCAGATTCAGAGCTCCAACCTAGTTCAACTAATTTTTCCTTGAGTATTTGATTTATAGGCTCTGAAAGGCTTTTAATGTTCGGCCTTTCTTGTTTTCTGAAGTTAAAAGCATCAATAAGGTCTTTATCTGAAATTGAATTAATTACAGATATTAATTCATCGTAATCTTCTTTATATTTTAAATCACTTTTAACTATTTGATCTGAGTGTCTGTGATAGTATAGTGTATGTTTCATAAATAAATTTTTATAATTTAAATAAATGCCAAAATTAAAAGTAGTAGAATTATTTGCCGGAGTAGGAGGGTTCCGATTAGGTCTTGAGAAATCAGGTCATAAAACTGTTTGGGCTAATCAATGGGAACCAAAAACAAAAGTTCAACATGCATTTGATTGTTACAGTGTACATTTTGATGATTCATTTAAAGATTTAAATACTGACATCAACGAAGTTGATTATACTAAAGTGCCAAATCATGACTTACTTGTTGGAGGATTTCCGTGCCAAGATTACTCAGTTGCTACTGTCCAAGCACAGGGAATTGAAGGTAAAAAGGGAGTATTATGGTGGGCAATTGAGAAGATTTTAAGAGAAAAA
>MDTG01324701.1_pt1 | contig 14563 bp, 14 predicted proteins | sample 811421 | NCBI WGS metagenome assembly MDTG01 (sample SAMN05326645, study PRJNA326480) | marine metagenome | isolation source: seawater | place: Pacific Ocean: South East | collected 2011
TAAATGAGAAAATAGCACACGAGGTTAAAAAAATATCAAAATGACTAGATTTATAAATTTACTAACAGCTACTAGGATATTGTTAGCTCCAATCATTTTGTTTTTCTTAATATTCGGAGAATATTTATTATGCACGGTATTATTTTTTCTAGCCGGATTATCAGATTATTTTGATGGATATTTAGCACGAAAATATAATGCAGAATCTGAATTAGGCGAGATCCTTGACCCAATAGCAGACAAAATTCTTGTAGTATTCATATTAATTGGGATATCAGTAAATTTAAACAGCTATCTTATGGCTGTAATGAGTTCATTTATTATTTCCAGAGAAATAGGAGTTGCAGCTCTTCGAGACTATGCGGCAAAAAAAAATATGTCTGATAAAACAAAGGTAACTTTTTTGGCAAAATCAAAAACCACTCTTCAATTATTCACAATCTTATTATATTTTTTTGCTTTATCTTTTAACTTAAATTTATTAATTATAGTAGGCGATATTTCATTGATAGCTGCAACTTTAATTACTTTATATACCGGGTATGAATATGCCTATAATATTTTTTCAAAATGAAAATATCTATTGTTAGTGGTGGGTTTGATCCAATTCATTCTGGACACATAGCCTATCTTAATTCAGCAAAAGAAATATCTGACTACCTGATTGTCGCACTTAATAGTGATGAATGGCTTATTAAGAAAAAGAAAAAAGTATTTATGTCTTTTGAAGAAAGAAAAAGTATTCTAATTAATATTGAATGTGTGGATGAGGTAGTAGGATTTGAGGATGACGATGATGGAAGTTGCATAAATGCTATAAATTCTATTAAAGAAAAATATCCTAATGATGATCTTGTATTTTGTAATGGAGGTGATAGAAATAAAAATAATATTCCTGAGCTTGCAGTAAATGATATTTCTTTTGAATTTGGCATTGGTGGAAGTGGAAAACAAAACTCTTCTTCGCTGCTTCTAAAAAATTGGAAATATGAAAGTGAAGATAGGGTATGGGGAAATTTCTTTAATCTATTTGATTCAAAAGACGTCAAGGTTAAAGAATTAATTATCAAGCCCAAAAGAGGCATGAGCTTTCAAAGGCATAAAGAAAGAAATGAGATTTGGTTGATATCACAAGGTTCTTGCGAAGTTTTTTATTCGGATACCAATCCAGAATCAAAAATAAAAAAAACTTTAAATAAGTTTGATAATTTTAAAATATCAAAAGGAGATTGGCACCAAATAGTAAATCCATTTGAAAATGATTGCCACATTATCGAAATTCAATACGGTGACTCAGTGATTGAGGATGATATTGAAAGACTAAACTATTATGAAAAAGAAAACTAAAAACTAAAAACTTATGCTTTTATTTATACATTTATTACAATACACTCATCAATCATTTGGCTGGATGGCAGAGTGGTTATGCAGCGGCCTGCAAAGCCGTTTACTCCGGTTCGATTCCGGATTCAGCCTCCATAAAATATGAGAATAGGAATACTAGGATATGGTTTCGTTGGAGAGGCTTTAAATCAAGGCTTACAAGGAAATATTGAAGTAATAAAAATAGATCCAAAACTCGGCACAAATATCAGTGATTTAATAGATTTTAAACCTGAAATTGTTTTTATTTGTGTTCCTACACCTATGAATGAAGATGGAACTCAGGACATATCAATAATAAAAGAAATAATAAATGAATTTAAAAATATAAAACTATCAACACTAATCATTTTAAAAAGCACTATTTTACCTGTTTATATTTCTGAGATTAAAGATTTATTACCAGATATCGTTTATAACCCAGAGTTCTTGAGAGAGAAACATGCTTTAAAAGATTTTATTAATTCTGAATTACTTATTTTTGGTGGAAAGAAACAGTCATGTTTAAAGGCCTCGGAGTTTTATTCTAAATATACAAAATGCATCAGTAAAAATTATATTTTTACAGATGTGATAGCTGCTTCTCTTATCAAATATACAATTAACTCTTTTTTAGCAACTAAAGTTATTTTTTTTAATGAGATTAATAATGTTTTTAAAAAATCTGGCACAACTGAAGATTGGGAAAATTTTATATCAACAATATCATTAGACAATAGAATAGGGTCTTCACATATGATGGTTCCTGGTCATGATGGAAGATATGGTTTTGGTGGAGCATGTTTGCCAAAAGATTCAAATGCAGTTCTACAGTATGCAAAAAATTTGGAAATTGAACTTAATATAATAAAATCAACAATTAAGACTAACAATAAAATAAGAGCATCGTATAATGACACAACAAAAAGAGAAAAAGAGCAAAATATATCTTTTGAAGTTATTGATGAGGAGTAGTTAAAAATATTGCCCGAGTGGTGGAATTGGTAGACACAAGGGACTTAAAATCCCTCGATAGAAATATCGTGCCGGTTCAAGTCCGGCCTCGGGTACCAAATTATTTAGATTAAAAAATATTAAAACTTAGGCATTTTTTAAATTAATTTTTTAAAGGTATAAGAAGAAGAATACAATAATTGAGGGAGTAATTAGAATAAACATGAGCAATTTACCAGATTATCATTCTAATGAAGATTACATAAAGGAAATAGATCTTGATGATATATTGCGTGCACTTTGGAAGTTAAAATATTATGTAAGCGCCATATTATTTATATTTGTTTTATCTTCTGTTTTTTATGCATTAAAGCAACCTAATATTTATAGGTCTGAAGCTATTTTAATACCAGTAGAATCTGGTGATGGAATGAGTGGAATGTTAGGAGATTATTCTGGTATGGCAGCTTTAGCTGGTATTTCTCTTCAAGACGAATCATCAAAATCAAAAGAAGCCATTGCAAGAATTAAATCTTATGATTTTTTCTCCAAACAGCTACTACCTTATATGAAAATTGAAGATATTTTTGCCGTAAAAAAATGGGACCCAATAAATAACAAGAATATTTATGATGAAAGAATATTTGATATTAAATCAGGTAAATGGACGCGAAAAGTTAGATCACCTAGGTCAATCATACCTTCTTCGCAGGAAGCTTATGAAGAATACATAGACATTCTGACAATTTCACAAGATAAAATTACTTCTTTTGTATCATTATCCATAGAACACGAATCTCCATACTTAGCTCAACGTTGGGTCAGACTAATAATTGATCAAATAGATAAAGTCATGAGAAATGAAGCTAGAAATGAGGCTACAAAATCAGTTGAATATTTAAACAGTCTTCTTCCAACTGTAAATTATGATGAAATAAGAGATGCAATTTCATTTCTTCAACAAGAAGAGATGAAGCGCTTGATGATGGTTGAGGCAAATGAAAATTATATTTTTAAAGTTGTTGACTCTCCTTTGATTCCTGAGATCAAATTCAAACCAAAGAGATCACTGATTGTTATGCTAGGTCTTATTTTCGGCATTATTACAAGCACATTATTTTTCTTGGTTTTTTATTTCAAAAAAAATACCTGATGCAAAGTAAATTTTTTTTACAAATAGTTTTTGTCAAAGCCATTCATTCACTAAAAGATATTTCTTTAAATAAAATTAATGAAAAGTATTTTGCAAAAGCAATAATTAATGATTCATTTTAAATGAAGATACTCGTAACTGGTGGAGCTGGATTTATTGGATCTGCCCTAATTCGTCATATTATTAATGATACAAATAACAGTGTTGTGAATATCGATAAATTAACTTATGCAGGTAATTTAGATTCGCTTGTTAGCATTGAAAAAAGCAATAGATATGTTTTTGAAAAGGCTGATATTTGCAACAAAGCTGAGTTAAAACATATTTTTAATTCCTATGAACCAAATTTTGTAATGCATCTTGCTGCTGAAAGTCATGTAGATAGGTCAATAGACAGTCCAGATAACTTTATTCAAACAAACATAGTTGGAACATATAATTTACTTGAAATAGCAAGAGACTATTGGAATGATATGGATATCAAGAAAAAATCTTCATTTAGATTTCATCATATTTCAACTGATGAAGTTTATGGCGATTTAGATAATGACAAAGATCTTTTTACAGAGAATACACCTTATGCTCCAAGCTCGCCTTATTCTGCATCAAAGGCTGCATCAGATCATTTAGTGCGAGCATGGCACAGGACATACAACTTACCTACTATCATAACGAATTGTTCTAATAACTATGGGCCTTATCATTTTCCTGAAAAATTAATTCCATTAGTTATTCTTAATGCCCTTGAAGGTAAAACTCTTCCAATTTATGGCGATGGAAAACAAGTAAGAGATTGGCTTTATGTAGAGGATCATGCAAGAGCATTAATTACAGCAATTAACAAAGGTGTTATTGGAGAAACGTATAATATTGGAGGTAGTTGCGAAAAAACAAACATCGAAGTTGTAAATATAATATGTGATTTATTGGACGAGCTTGTGCCTCTAAATACAGGATCATACAAAGCACAAATTAAGCATATAGCTGATCGACCAGGTCATGACAAACGATATGCGATTGATGCTACTAAAATTTCGGAAAAGCTTGGTTGGTCTTCTAAAGAAACCTTCGAATCAGGTATTCGAAAAACAGTCTTATGGTATCTTGAAAATCAAAAGTGGTGCGATAATGTCAAAAAAAATAAGCAAGAAGAGAGTTAAATAAAAATGAAAGGAATAGTTCTAGCGGGAGGTTCAGGGTCTAGATTACATCCAATAACAAAAGGTGTATCAAAGCAACTTTTACCTATCTACGATAAACCAATGATTTATTATCCAATATCTGTACTTATGCTTGCAGATATAAGAGACATTTTAATTATTACGACGCCAGAAGATTTAAGTTCTTACAAGCGACTATTGGGTGATGGACAAGAATTTGGTATTAGATTGAGCTATGCCATTCAAGATAAGCCTAATGGACTGGCGGAAGCTTTTATTTTAGGGGAAGATTTTATAGGTGATGATAATGTTGCTTTAATACTTGGTGACAATTTATTCTATGGCCAAGGCTTTTCACCATCGCTGCAGGCTGCAAGATCAAGGGTATCAGGAGCAACGGTTTTTGGTTATTCTGTTAAAGATCCTAGCCGTTATGGAGTTGTTGAGTTTGATGCAGACATGCAAGCAGTTTCAATTGAAGAGAAGCCACAAAAACCTAAATCAAATATGGCAGTTACAGGACTTTATTTTTACGATAATTCGGTTATAGAGATAGCAAAAAAAATAAAACCATCTGATAGGGGTGAACTAGAGATTACTTCTATCAATAACGAGTACTTAAAAAAAGGTGAGCTCAATGTTGAAGTTTTAGGCCGAGGATTTACATGGTTGGATACCGGAACCCATGAAAGCCTACTTGAAGCTTCTCACTTTGTTCAAACTATTGAGCTCCGTCAAGGCTTTAAGATAGCTTGCTTGGAAGAGATCGGATTTGCTAATGGTTGGTTGTCAAAAGGAGAGCTTAAAGAGCTAGCTAAACCCCTTTTGAAAAGCGGCTATGGTCTGTATCTTCTAGATTTAGTGGATAAGCATGAGTGATTTAATTAAATGGTTAGATTTCCCGCCTTTGGGAGATGTTCGAGGATCCCTAGTCGCGTTGGAGGCAAACAAAACAATACCTTTTGATATTAAACGGGTTTATTACATTTTTGGAACACAAAAGAATGTCACTAGGGGGTTGCATGCCCATTTAGCTTTAAAACAAGTAATGGTGTGCATTACTGGAAGTTGCAAGATAATGCTAGATGATGGAAAATGCAGAAAATCTGTTTGGTTAAACTCCCCAGTTAGAGGGTTATTAATAGAGAACTTAGTATGGAGGGAAATGTCAAACTTCAGTACTGACTGCGTGTTGCTCGTTCTAGCGAGTGAGCTTTATAGTGAAGAAGACTATATTCGCAACTATGAAACATTCAAAAGTTTGGAGACTTAATGCTGGTTATAGCGGGAAAGAATAATATTGCTGTAAAAGCATTTAATTATATTTTCGATCACTATGGTAAAGATTTTCTGGTAGTTGTAAATAAGACAGAAACAGGAGAGCATGGTTGGCAGCGTTCATTAAGAAAAACTGCTATTGAAAAGGGAGTAAGAGAAGTAACACTGGACGAGGCATATGACTTAGCCACGATTTTTTTTAGCCTTGAGTTCGATATGCTTGTTAAGCCTGAAAAATTTAGAAATGCTCAAGCATATAATATTCATTTTTCTTTGCTTCCAAAGTATAAGGGAATGTACACATCTTTATGGCCGATTTTAAATGGCGAGGCTTTCTCAGGAGTAAGTCTTCATAAGATCGATCAAGGTATAGATACCGGCGATTTAATTGATCAAATAACAATACCAATTCTTGATCATGACCGAGCGATAGATCTATACATGAAATATCTTGATGCAGGCTTTAAATTGTTCAAAGCTAACATTAAGAAAATATATCAGCAGAACTATTCAGCAAGACAACAACCTAGCCATGAATCTTCATATTATTCAAAGAGTAGCATTGATTTTGATAATATTAAAATTGATTTAAATCAGACAGCAGACAGAATTAAGCGTCAGATCTACGCATTTTCTTTTAGGGAGTTCCAGCTTGCTGTTGTTCATGATGAAAAGGTTGTTGAGGTAAAAATTCTGGATAATAAAAGCGTAGAAAAACCTGGATGCATAATCCATAAGTCCAGCAGATATTTTGATATATCTACAATTGACTTCGACCTGAGACTTTATCTTGATGGAATCGAAAATATTTATGAATTTGCAGAATGTGATATCTCCCGAGCAGAGGAACTTCTTTCTCATTTATGTGGTGTGAATGATTGTGATGAAAATGGCTGGTCACCATTAATAATTGCAGCATATAGTGGTAATTTGAAAGTTATGAAGTTTTTAGTAAAATCTGGAGCCAATGTTAATGCTGTTAATAATAACGGAACATCAGTATTAATGTATGCAAAGGATTTTGCACTTAAAAATAAAGATAAAAGAGGCTTCGATTTCCTTGTCCAGAATAATGCAAATATTAATCATCAAGATTTTAGCGGAAGACAATTAAGTGATTATATATCTCAAAGCGAAGCTGATTTTTTAGGATTAGAATGATGGTAGATTTTCTCAATTTAAAAGCTATTAATGCTAGAAAAAGAAATAAGTTAATCGACGCGGTCACTCGTGTTATCGACTCGGGTTGGTATATTAATGGCCCAGAAGTTTTAAAATTTGAGGCTAAATTTGCAGATTACTGTGGTGCTAAATATTGTGTTGGTGTTGGGAACGGCCTAGATGCTTTAGTATTAGTATTACGAGCATGGAAAGAACTGGGGATTGTTAAAGAGGGCGATGAAGTCCTTGTCCCTGCAAATACTTATATCGCTAGCATACTCGCAATAACAGAAAATAAACTAATACCTATTTTAGTTGAACCTAATCTGTTGTCATTTAATATTAATTTTGATGATTTGGAGTCGTTAATTACTAAAAAGACAAGAGTAATCTTGCCAGTACATCTATATGGCAGGCTAGCTCCGATGCCTGAAATTATGAGTATAGCAAAGAAGTATGGGTTACTGGTATTGGAGGACGCTGCTCAAGCACATGGTGCTACCCTGGAAGCAAAACGAGCAGGAAACTTTGGACATGCTGCTGGCTTCAGTTTTTATCCTGGAAAGAATCTAGGTGCACTTGGCGATGCGGGTGCGGTGACAACAAATGACAAAGAGTTGGCGTCAACAATTAGTATAATTGCTAACTATGGAAGTTCAAAGAAATACACAAATAAAATTAAAGGAGTTAATAGCCGACTTGATGAGATCCAGGCGGCAATCTTAATGCTTAAGCTAGAAAGTCTAGATGAAGACATTGCCTGTCGACGAGCTGTAGCAAAAAGATATTGTGAGGAAATAAAAAATTCTAGATTTACAATTTTACCTATGGCAGGTAATGAGCATGTTTACCATTTATTTGTTTTGAGAACCCAATATCGAGATGAGTTATCAGAGCATCTTCAAAAATGTGGTGTTGAAACCTTAATACACTATCCAATTCCACCTCATAAACAGGATGCTTATAAGGAGTTTAATAACCTTAGCTTACCTATTACTGAAAAAATACATAATGAGATTATCAGCATCCCGATTGGCCCAGAAATGTCAGAGGCTGATGTTAATTTGGTGGTTGATTCTTGCAACTCTTTTCGAGAATAGCTACTCATTTGAATTATGATAAAATCTAAATAAACCTATTAAAAATAGTAAATTATGACCAAAAAATTCAACCTCTCTCGATATGAGTATTTCCACCATTAACCATCATAAACCCTACCTTAATTGCTTCAATAACCTAAGATTACTTTTAACTTATTTAATCTATAATCAAGCAGAGATTTTACTAGGAAGACTGGCTCTATTCATGGTTGATGCCGAGGATTTAATAATTTCTGTTAATAGTTATAGGGGAGACTGACATATTGGTGCTCAGGAAAAAATAATGTCTTTTAAGAAACTAGAATCAAAGAATTTAACGATCGTTGTTAATACGTGCGATGATTATAGTGATGTGCTAGAGATTTTTTTTAAAGCCTTCGAAAAATGGTGGCCAAATTGTCCCTATCCAATTGTAATTAATACTGAGTCAAATCAATATAAATCATCTTTTCCAGCGAGTGTTCATACATCTGCATATGATAGCAATACTGATGACTGGGGAGCGCGTTTACTCTCAACTCTTCTTGAAATAGAGAGTGAGTTTGTATTAATGGTATACGATGATTTTATTCTTGAAGAAAAAGTTGATAGAGACCAAATTCATAAAGCTTTACTACTTCTTGATTCGGAAGAACATGCTGCAGTTACTTATTTGATAAATACTTCATTGCCATTAATGTCTAGTGACGATGAATCTTTATTCGTTCCAATAAAAGATAATATTGAGTATAGGCTAAATTCTGCACCTGGTATCTGGCGTAGACAGATTTTAATGGACTATACATTCCAAGGAGATAATCCGTGGGCATGGGAGGTCTTTGGGACTTATAGAACTTGGGGAGATGGCCTTTCATATTACTCGATTGGCCCTAATCAGGATGATATCTTCCCTTATAATTATTCCAAAGGTGGTGCAATATATCGGGGAAAGTGGGTGAAGGAAGTAGTGGACAAGGCTTTAATAAATTATCCATTAAGTATTGACTGGAGTAAGCGAGGATTTTCTTCAGAAAAAGTTTATGAGGCTCGCTCACTCGCCTGGCAGATTCGTTTCATGCATACAGGTTGGAAAATGGTTGGTTTTAAGGCATTAAATTTTTTAAAGGCATACTTTAAAAAAAAATTATTATGATTAAAAATCACACTCCTTCTTTTGCTTTTATGGTGCTAACTTACAATCATGAGGATTATATTCTCGAACATTTAGAAAGTATTAAGTATTTAATTAACTCTTTTAGTAAGAACATCGATGTGGATATTATAATCAACGATGATTGCTCTAAAGATGATACCTGTTACTTGATAGACCAATGGTTAAAAATTAACAAAGATCTCTTTCGATACACAGAAACTATTTATAATCGCACTAATTTGGGTACATGCGAAAGTGTAAAGAACCTTATTAGTAAGCTAAAAGCTGATAACTGCAAGCTTACCGCTGGAGATGATGTTTACTCTTATGAAAATATTTTTGAATTATCAATGTTTAAATCAGATATAGCTATGTTATCTGGGCGCGCTTTATTTCTTTACGGCGATAATTTGATGTTTGATCGTGCATCTAATATCCTAGCGACAGCAACACAAATTATCTATAAAAAAGATAGTTTGCTGCATAGATTTAAGCATTTCTCATACAATAATGCACCAAATATCTTATATTCAAGAAATTGCCTTACCAATTCAGAAGTGCTTTTGCACTTGGATCAGTTTGATGTTATTGAGGACTGGCCATTGCAGATCGCTATTGCGAGGCAGTTTCCTATTCTTAAATTTGAGCTTATTGATAAAGTGTTGGTGTACTATCGAAGAACACAGGGGTCAATATTTATTGTTGCAAATGATCGTTTTAAGAAAGACAAAGAAAGTATATATAATGATTTAATAAAGAAAGAACAAAATCTAATTGAAAGAATTAGACTGACCAGCCGCAAACTTTGTTTTAAAACAGATAACCGCGTGATCAATAAATTATTAAACTTGGACTTCTATCTATTTGGAATATCCTTTTTATTAAATCTTTTTAAGATATTTCAAAAAGAAAAGACCCTAGCAATAAGTGTAGATCCTCATCAAAAACATTATTCTGAAATCCGCTTAAAAGCTTTGAATTTTAAAATGTCGATATCCAGATAGTTTTATATATGATAAAGAAATGACTAGTATCAAGCTTAATGCAATTAGTAACTATTTTGGCCAAAGTTATACCATTCTTGTAACTCTTCTTTGCACACCTTTATATATTAAATATCTTGGCGCTGAATCCTATGGATTAGTTGGTTTTTTTATCATACTGCAAAATTGGTTAAATTTGCTTGATATGGGCCTTAGTGCGACATTATGTAGACAAGTTTCTTTTGCAAGAGGCCAATCAAATGGATTTGAGAGATTTAAACACTTGTTAAGAAGCTTTGAAGTAATATTTGTTTCAATATCAGTATTAATAATATGTATTATTTATTTTCAGAGCGATTGGATAGCATTCAAATGGATAAAAGCAATATTACTAAATCCTACGAGTATTGCTTATTGTATTACTATCATGGGGTTGATAATTGGACTAAGGTTTTTTTCAACACTTTATAGAGGTGGAATAATTGGTTTTGAAGATCAAATTTGGCTAAATAAAACCGTAGTTATAATTACAACACTTAAATACTTTGGTGCAATATTAGTTCTTGCATTTATATCGAATGATATTGTTTTATTTTTTGAATATCAGCTGGCTATTGCTTTATTGGAAGCCTTTATTCTTAGTCGAAGATTTTATTTTAACTTGCCACCTGTAGCAAAAAATAAAAAATTGTTCAAAATAGACTGGAATTTATTTCATGAAGTGCTACCTTTTTCGATGAGCATAACTTATACAACAGCGCTTCAGTTAGCTATCAGTCAGTTTGACAAGTTATTACTATCTGGTTTGTTGTCATTAAATATATTTGGGTTTTTTAGTGTAATCACAATAATTTCAAGCGGAGTAATAAGCCTATCAATCCCAATCTTTACAGCCTTTCAACCAAGAATAACTATGTTGACAGCAAAAAAGGGTATTGATGAGATGATTTCTTTATATACAGATATGACTCAAATTGTAACCTGGATTGTATTTTCAACAGCTATGTTAATTTTAATATTTCCTCAAGAAATATTATTTCTTCTTACTGGTGATGATAAGACTTATAAATGGGGGGGCGAAATACTTCAATGGTATGTTTTAGGATCAAGCCTTTATGTTATTGGAAGTTGCCAATACTATCTTCAAAATGCATTTGGTAAGTTAAAACTTTATGTCATAGGTATGACAATTTCATTTTTGATTCAATGCCCACTTATTTATTTTGTAACAACAAAATATGGCGCAATAGGCGCCGCTCAACTCTGGTTTACCTTCAGCTTAATTTGGTTCTTAGTTTTTTCATTAATTGTTCACAATAGATTTATACCAAGCTTTCACTTCAAATGGTTGGCAAGGGACATACTACCTGTTTTATTGTCTGTTGCAGTATTAGGTTTGATAATTAATATCTATGTAAACATCGACATTAATAATTCAAAAGTAATAATTTTGTTTAAGTTGCTTTCCTCAGCAGCTTTTTTACTTTTCGTATCATCTTTATCTGTTTCAATAATTAGAAAGAGCGCACTCAAAAAACTAATTTATCAATAAAAAGGAATATATGCATAACAACTTAGCTTAAAACTAAAGATATTTTTTAAGCATTTGAAGATATGTTTTGTGAATTGGCGATGAAGCATTACCGCTCCCTAATTAAATTTTAATTTTATGATGCGAATGCTAGAATATCGTTATATTTTAAACATATAGAAAAAATATGGATAATACGGAACTCAAAAACCTTACAAATTCTCTAAACTTAGCTATTAAGAAGAATAATGCCCACTTGTTTACAAGAGTTTTAAGAAACCCAATAAAAATGCTTTGGTCAAAGCTACTCGAGAAGAATTGCCTATCAAAGGGTCAAACGAAGCAAATGAAAGCTACTTTATTCTGGGGGGAAGACATGAACGTTGTTTTTCCTGAAATTGTTTCATGTTTTTTATATAGGTATCGCTTTTTTGAACCGGATCTGACTAAAATTTTTCTTACGCATCTAAAAGATGGACAGACGTTTTTTGATGTAGGTACACATTTTGGATATTACTCTATGTTGGCATCAAAGTTGGTAGGCCATCAGGGTCAAGTACATGGCTTTGAGCCAACTCAAAAAACTTACGAAATTTTGCACTCAAATTTGTCAAAAAAAAGTAATGTTACACTAAATAATGTTGCTGCCTGGTCCAGCGAAACAACTCTAAAATTTACAGACTACGGAGTTCAATATTCAGCATTTAACTCACTTTATGGAGCCAAACTAGATAAATCTGTAGTTGCTAAAATGACCTCAAATGATTACAACGTAAAAGCAATTTCATTAGACAAGTATATTGATGAAACAGGAGTAAAGCCTGATTTTATAAAGATAGATGCAGAAAATGCAGAGTACGATATTTTAAAAGGCATGACAAAAACTTTAAGAAACATTCGTCCAATTATTACACTTGAAGTTGGCGATGTTAATGAAGGCGATTTTAAGAACAGTAGTGATTGCGTGCATTTTTTACAAGAGCAAAGTTACAGAGTGCTTGAATTAAATGATGGAATATTAAGCGAACACGAAATCAATAAAAAATACTCTCACACTAATTTATTATTTATACCTAAATAATAATGCCTATTCATAAGTTAAGATGCGTCCTAACTAATATTCTATGAAAAAGTATTTGCCACTAATTTTAGTTGAAACATATTTAATTTTTACTCTCTTATTGTATTTCTTTGGTCCTGTCGAATTTAAAACTCATAATATTGATTTGTTCTTGATGACAATGTTTGTATACCATGTCGTGTTTATTCTTGGTTATTATATTGCGACAAGAACATACAAGTTCAATAAAATAATAATTGATAAAAGAATCTCATCAAAGTTATTTTATACAGCTCTTTTTTTTGCAGTCTTATCCGTCTTAGCTTCTTATCAAAATTTGATGCTTGCTGAATCAATTATCCCATATAATATTGTTGCGGACGTATCGAGAGGTCTTAAGGAGCCAGGCTTAGTATATTTAGAGAGAATGCAAGCTGGTGCAACAAGCATTGGCGGCGGTGCAGCAGGTTCAAGGCTATATAATATTCTTTCAATATTTTTTGCATTTTTTAAGCTTTTTTTTATATTCATTTTTTTATACTTTTGGAAAGATTTAAGCTATTTCAAAAAATTACTAGTATTTGTTTATGTTTCATTATTTCTTTCCTCAGGACTAGCAGCTGGAACAAATAGCGTAATTTTTATCTTTTTTATTTTTACTACCTTATCTTTACTTGTATTAGCTTATATAAGATCAGCAAGTAAACTTCTAAAACTACTTCCTTTCTTGTCAGCTATTTTTTTAATTCCTATAGGTTTCTTTGGATTTATAATGTCATTTAGAGGAGGTGGGTTTGATTATTTTGCTCGAACATCTTCACTTGTTGGGGATATAACTGTCTCAGCACCAACTCCCTATTTAACAAGTTTTATTGATTTTTATTATTACGCCTTTGTTTGGTTAAATTATTACTTAGTGCAGGGCTATTATGGTTTTTCATTAATTTTAAACCTTGACCAAAACTGGACCTTTGGATTTGGCAATTCAGATTTTCTACAACGCCAATTTCTAATGTTAACAGGAAATGACTTATCAGATAGCACCTTTCAAGCACAAATATCTGATTACTGGGGCGAAGCTCAATGGCACAGTTTTTATGGACAGTTTGCTAACGATTTTGGCTTTATTGGATTAGCATTGTTGATGTTTTTTCTAGGATACTATCTATCAAGAGTTTGGACATCAGTTATATATAATAATAGTTTTTATGGAATGAGTCTTTTGCCTTTATTTGCAATAATGTTCATTTTTTTTCCAGCAAATAACCAAATTTTTGGATACATCGACACTCTTTCTTATTTTTTATTTATGAGTATTTTTTGGTTTTTTGAGGATAAAAGAGTAAGATTTTTAAAATAATTTTTACTAATTCAAAAGTGAGGTTTTGAAAATGAGTTTTCGTAACAAAGTTTTACTGATAACTGGGGGAACAGGCTCCTTTGGCAACGCAGTCTTAAATAAATTTTTAGATTCTGATCTAAAAGAAATTCGCATTTTTAGTAGAGATGAATTAAAACAGGATCAAATGAGAAAAAAATATAAAAACTCTAAATTAAAATTTTATATTGGTGATGTTCGAGATTTTGAATCAGTTCTTAATTGTGTAAGGGGTGTTGATTTTATTTTTCATGCGGCTGCACTCAAGCAGGTTCCTTCATGTGAGTTTTATCCGCTTGAGGCTGTCAAAA
>MDTG01158448.1_pt1 | contig 14562 bp, 24 predicted proteins | sample 811421 | NCBI WGS metagenome assembly MDTG01 (sample SAMN05326645, study PRJNA326480) | marine metagenome | isolation source: seawater | place: Pacific Ocean: South East | collected 2011
AACTTTCTCGAAAAAATAGCTGGCCAAGAGTAGCGGAAATGCATGCTAAGTCATTCAAGGAATTGACTGGCCTGCACCATTACAGAACCCAAACGCTTGTTCTCAAACCTCAAGCCAGAAAACATGAGCCCCCTTTGTTTGGAGAAAACGATGGCGGTGAAGAAGAGTGAAGGTCAGCGTCGTCGTCATAACGGCGAGAGAAGACCCTGGTTTTGTTACTCTTGCCCAATCTGTCCAAAAGTCCACTCACAAGGATATCGAATTGGTTGTCGTTGACAGATTGCGTGATTCAAGAAAGGGATGGACAGAAGCGTGCGCTCAAGCAGGGATTCCCTTTATTCATTTGCAAGATCCAATCACAAAGGTCGGCCCATGTCCATCTGCAGCGAGAAATATCGGCATTTCTGCTGCATCTGGAGACTACATTATCTGTTTAGATGATTTGACCACGTTCCACGTGAACTTCGTTTCGATTCACCTTGCAAGGGTCGAAATGGGGTTTGATGCAATAGCAGGCTCGTACATTGAATTCAGAAGTACTGGCGATGGCATCCACGATCCCCGAACAGAAGATCCATACCAAGACCACGGTAGGTGGATTTCTCAACGATTCTATGGGATGCACATGGGATTCACCAAAAATGCGTGGGCCACAATAGGTGGGTTTGATGAAGCATATGATGGCGCTTATGGTTATGAGGACTGTGACTTTGGACGACGGTTGTTCCGAGCAGGCTTTTCTATTGGATGGTTTCCAGATATGAAAGTCAATTGTAATAAGGATTCAAGACATCATTTGGGCTCTCTTCGCGTCGGCAAGTTGTATGGCGGGCAGGCGCTTGAAAGAAACGACAATGACGAACCATGCACAATCCTTTATGGAGAGAGAAAGTGGAAAAACGACAAACTCCTGTTGCTTAATGACGCAATGCAGATTCTCGATGGAGGTTTTAGAAATGAAAAATGATATGAAAATGAATTTTGATGATTGGTCCGAACACTGCCCTGTTTGCGAGGCGATTGTCAAACACGATGACTGGCCAAGGACAATTGAATGTGGTGAAATCGATAGCCCAGAGGTGAAGAGGCGAGAGAAGCATCCCCAATGCATTCTCTGTGGGAGTATGGAACTGAAAGAAACATTTCTCACATTACCAACTGCTGACAACAAAGGAGTAAGCCACACTCGACTGCTACAATGCCCTTCTTGCGGCACTGGGCATTTCTTCGAAGGTGTTGATGCTATCACCAACCAACCCAAAGTGATTTGGAAACATCCACAAGAATTAGATCGTGAAGCTATCACGGCTGAAATACAAAAGCGGCTTGATGCGGGTGATGAACAAAATGAAGATCTCTTACAGAAAGCAAGATTCTGTATTGCCGTTGAAGCTTTCTTCCGACCGCATCAAATGTATTGCTTGGACAAGGGATGGGATATCCTTGGTTATGGTGTTCGTCCACTTGAGCGAACAGACATCATGAACAGATTCTATGAATGGACCAACAGAGAGGCCATGTCGGAAGCTGATGAGAGCGACAACCCGTTGCGAAGAGATGCAGAGCATGTCAACAAAAAGCGGAAAGGATGGCGAAAACGATAAGCGATTTGTTCATAAGGACAAATCCCTTCGATTTTTTTATGCGTGATCCACACATCGAAGTCGTAGTCAGCGGAAAGAATGCCCATGGAAACGAGGTTGTCCTCAAAAAAGCAACATCACCAGCAAATGTTGAATTTGTTTATGATGAACTCCTTGCGCTTCTGGCAAAGCTCACTGCTGAAACAACAGAGTGAAATTTCCCGAAGGGCGCATAGTGTAGTTTGGATATCACTCTGGCCTTCTAAGCCGGAAACCTGGGTTCGAATCCTGGTGCGCCCGCTTTGCGGTAAGTTCAAGCGAAGAAAGGGCATGGGCTGACCATGGCGGGGAGTATATCGCATTCTCTTGTGCCATGGCACGAAGTCCTTTCAGATCAAGAGGCGCTTCAAGAATTAGCACCTTATGGCATCGTCAATGATGGCGTCATCAATCTATCAGCACTCCCCCCAATTCCAATGGACGACCCTGCGCTCTTGGGTGCGTGCGTGCCCAGACCTTCGGGCGTAAGTTCAGACTGGCCGTTGAACAAAATCGTTCGAATCGAACGAAGAAGTGTTTTTTCAGGAATCAGCATCGCTTATCGAGTCGTATCAAATGTTTCCGCTTTCCCTGCCGCTTTCAAAGGAAGAAAGCGTGCCGATCAACTCGGTATCAAAGAAGTGCAAGAGCTTGGATTGATTGAGGTCGATGAGGATGAACAACTAGAGGCGTTTGATGTCGAATCTGATGTTGACGCAACAGATCTCATATTGGTTGATGAAGAACTTGACTACGATAACATGACTGTACAACAACTCAAAGACATCCTAAGAGACAAAGGGATGAAGTTATCAGGAAAGAAAGCAGACCTCATTGAGAGGCTAAGGGAGGAATGAATATGCAAGCACAAAGCGCAGTGAACAAAATGAATTATCACCTACTCGGCAATCGGGTTGCTGGCGAGACTAGACGATCTCGAATGGCAAGAGTCAACAACAGAACAAGTTACCAGCCATCTCTGACAAATCAGCCGGCATCTCCACAGCTTAACATCAGGGGCGCTAAACCACTCAATTTGGGAACAACGACTTCCGATGTTCTTGTTGCTCCATTTGTTTACGGATCATTTGCTTTCCTCACGAATCTAGGCATTCGTGCATCATTGTCGAGAGGACTGAAATCCGTCCCTAGAGAAGCCGCTGAAAATTCGGCCATAGCAGCATCAGCGTTTGGTTTGGTACCTGCTTTCATTCGCATGGTTTCGGATGAACAGGCTAATCAAAGACATGAGTTCAATTTGTTAGATTTAATTGGAGCAGCAGGCATTCTAACGGCAGGCGTTGTTGGTCCGCTTGGCGCTACTCTCTTTACCAATAAGTCGGTTCCAAAGGGCAGAAAGCGAAAGGAAGCAAAGGCTGGAGCCCTCTTCGCCTTGCCAATCGCTCTCGGAGTTATTGCACAAGGAACTCAAGGATTCGCTCATATGGGAGCCGCAGCGATAGGTACGCTTGCAGGCATCAAAGCTTCAAGCATGTACAAGCCTGCAAAACGAAAGTAGGCTTAAACGGACAAAGGGCTTGGGATAACCATGACACAACCTATGGATGACAATACCCAGACACTACGAATTTTCGTTTTGCTCTTTGTAAATTCGTTTCTAATTGGCGCTGCCGTAGCCATTCACAAGCAAGGCTTGTGGTTCCCTGATGAAGACAATTGGCTCAAGGTTGGAGGTCTTTTCATGATGGCCGCCACGTTTGTTCAAATGATTGCGTTCATGCTCTACAAAGTATTCTTCCAAGAGCGAATGGAAGATCAGACTTACATTCAAGGATTGGTAACTCAATCAAGAAGGAACATGAAGAAGATGAATGCTGAATTGCAACGATTCCAGATGAGTTTAGAGATGGAAGGTCGCAAGAGGCAATTCGAGAAGGCTATGAACAAGCAAAAAGAAGCCATGGAAAACGATGATGAAATCCCACCGTTGATTTCAATTGAGGGCATGAGGTGAATCCTTGCCATCGTTGTTTCCAACAGATGTAGAGTCAGCGTTTGAAACGATGGCGTTGGCTTTCCATGAGAAGAACAAATGGGATGCCCGATGGTTCAAGTTGCAAATCATCGGATGGTCCACGCTTACAGGCCTCGTGTCCGCAGGTAGTTTGAGCATTTGTGAGTATTTCTTTGATTTCAATGCCTTTGCTTGGCTTTTCAATTTGTAGCGGTTAATTCAAAGGGACAAATCACTTAGCACTCTCTATGGGAATGACTGCATTCATTGGACTGCCAACTAAACCGAACAAGAGCCCTGTCGCTGCAATCGCAAGAGCTTGTGGCATGGTCGAGAAAGAAGATCCTGGCAACTATATCTGGGTATTTCAAAAGAAAACCATCCGAATCATGCTCGAAGATATGCGAGAATCCGTTAAGGTTGATAGAGACTGGTGCGATGAAGTAAGCTGGATTCACAATTGGGCAATAGCAATCTCGGTATCTGCAAAGAGAACTGAAACGGATTATCAGAATTGGATTAGCCTGATTTCTCTCTTGAGCAGTAGCCATGGCGCAACTTACATGCATTTTGACGAAGGCAGCGGAGATCCTACAACACGTTGGAGAATATCTGATTTCCTCAATATTCCCGTCGTACACAGCGAAGATGGCTCATCTTCGTCGCCAAAGCAACAGAGACCTATGATTGAGCCTGTCGCTCAAGCTGATGATTTCGAGGAAGATGAGCAAGAGGAAGAAAAGCCTGTTGAAGAAGCACCTTCATCTGGAATACAAGATATGATACGAAAGGAACTCGCACGATTGGGTAAAACACCACTTGACAATTCAACGGAAGAACCACGCCTTGAACCTCTTGATGATTTTGAAGATGAGGAAGAGGAAGAAGAATCATTTGACGGCTATGAAGACTGGGACTTCGAGTGATGGTTTGAATGGTTGATGCAACTTGGGCTGTTGCTTACGGGGGTTTTCTCTACCTCAAGCATTTGTGGGACACCTGGCGAACCCACAGGTTCGGCATTTACGGCACATGGGGGACTGGAAAAACCACGCTGTCAAGACAGCTTTCAACAAGCGGTGAACTTGAGGACATAGGTACATCAGAAGACACTGCAACAGAGCATCCATTCGATCCTAACACTGGAAGATACCTACCGCCTCCATCAACGCGTAAGCGAGTTGCGATGAAGAATACGCAAACGCTCAAGATGACACAGAAGACGCTCAATTCGACTGACATCGGAGGTCAGATGAAGTATTTCGATTTGTGGCTTGAGGACATGGTTGGGCGGGATGTCGAATGCGTTATATGGGTTATCGACCATCGACACCTCATCGATTCGAAAGACCAATCACAACAACTTGCCTTCTCACGCTTTGTCGAGGCTATTGTCACAGGAGACTACGGTTTCACTGACAAGGCGCTCAATAAGAAAGCAAAAAAGTACAAACCTTTGGTGGTTGGACTTGTTGCAAACAAAGCTGACCTTTGGCTGGATGAATTGTGGGAGAAACATTGGAAAACAACACGCATGAATGAACACCCAATCTTCCAACCATTCATCAGAGACCTGGCACGATTACAAGCTTGTCAGATACCAACTCTAAAACGACCAATCTCGGCTTTACGGAATTGGTCATGCGAGGAAACAATTTGGGACATCATGCAAGCCAAGTTTTGATATACTTGTGGCGAACATTGCTAATGTCCGGTGGACGGCGGGGCGGATTGCCGGTGCTTTTGCATGCATTGGTTCCAAAGAGTTCCCCCGCCGTCCACTATGACTCAACGCATCTGTCGTTTTGATCCTTCCGCACTAGGGGTTGGTTTATTCGGACAAAACACTTGGCATGAATCATGGACCAGAACACTTTGTATTATGCACAGTCCAAAATCGAGTGGGATAATGACCCCGATCCATACAAACGGAGAAAGAAGAATATCAAGATTGCACGGAAGCAACTCAAACCGGCTCGACGCTTTGGTTTCATTAAGTTCAATCAGAAAGGACAGTGTTGTGTTTCAGGAATTATGCTCGCATCGCTCGGCCCCTCGGCATTCGATGTGCCACTTCTTGACCCAGATACTTTCTTGCCACTAGAAAACGGTAAAACATTAGCTTCTCAATTCTTTCGAGACCCACTTACAGGCAAAACAGAGCCTTTCTATGCTTTGTCCAACGTGGACACAGGTTTCCAGTTGGGAGCAGGCTACTCTCCTGATTTGTTGATGATTTACTGGTTATTCTCGCAATGGAAGTATCAACAACACATGGACAACCAAAGTCAACATTCGGTTTGGTTGTGGAAAAGAAGAAAAATCAAAATGGTTCCAATCAACCCTGGAAAGGCAAGCAAGAGCAAACCCAAGCTCGTTGAGGCTATGGAACCCTTTTACCAAATGTGTTTGGAACATCAAGGAAACGGCATCGAGATATCAGAATTCAAGAATTTCGAGACTGGAGAAGTTGATATTTGCACCATACACATGGATTTACGACACATGAGATACCTTGAAGAACAGGCAAAAGGCTCTTTTGAGGGAACTACCTCGGAGGCATAGGGGCGGACGATATGACAGACTTCTTATCCAATTCAAATCAACAACCACCAGCTAGTGGTTTTGGCGTGAATAATGCCAATCAGGGCTCGAACCCATACATGTCCGGCCAACAACAAATGAACCCATACGGAGGCTCCATGGGGATGGGAATGCAAGATCCACAGGCAATGTACCAGTCGGCTTCCATGATTTACCAACAACTCGGTTATTGGAATGGAAATCCTACTGAAATTGACATCATCGGGGATCTTCTCAAACATCAAAGCGGTATCGCTAAGTTCTTGGCGTCCGAACAAGGATTGCCAATCATCGCGCAGTTGTTTTCTGTTTTGTTTGATTTCAAGATGACTTCGTTCTTCAAGGATTTTAAACTCGCAATCGTACAAGACGATGGAGGAAACATGTTCATTGCACCGGCTGTTGAACAGTCATCAGAACGTGGAAAAAGCCTCGCTACTACGACACAAGCCGAGGTGCAAACTGAAATGTCTAAAATCAGCGAGACTTTGAAGGGTACATTGATTGCAAACAATGAACAAGTTCTATCCGCACACAGACAAGCAGCCAATATCAAAGCCCAATCATCTGGATTGAGCAGCATACTTGATGAAGCCACAGGAGCCAAGCAAGGCGGTGGAGGTTTGGCTAAGTTGGTGAACTTCGGTGCGAGGGCTGCAGGCTTTCCAGTAGCCCCAATCCAGCAAGGTGGACCACCACCACCACCAGGACGGTGATTAAATGGATGAAGATGTTGAAGATATCTCCACGATCATGAATCGGATTGCAGGCGGTCAACAAAACCATCAGAACCTTTCCGTGTACAATCTTATGGATGAATGGTTCAACCCTAAGCAGTCTTTGATGAAACACGTCATCGTCATACAGATGATTGCTTGTGTGATTGTAGGATTTTTCCTTTTGGCTCTTTCTGGAAACAGCTTGAATGCTAACGAACTAATGGTAGCCGTATTCGGTTTCATGATGTTTATTGCTGGCGCGTTCGGCGTTTATGGGAAGCTTTAGTGGAGTGGATTGATATGAAGATGAACGAAGCAAATGCATTAATTCGAGATGCCAAGGCAACTGAACGAAAGATGGGCACTACATTTTACAAAGTAGTCGTTGATCCAAACACAGGCGAACGCACGGTACAACCAGTGTGGCAACATGGATTGCCTGGTTCTTTTGGTAGCAAAGGATTTGGTGCTGACGAGACAATTTCAATTCTTACAGGCATTGGCTCCATTGGGGCATTGTACAAGGCTTTGGAACTCAACGAGAAGTCAAAAATCGGTGGGAGAGAAAGAAACAAGATACAACAAACCCAAGCTGTTGTATTGGGCTTAATCTCGATGGTTGGCTTCGGTTCGTTGATGCCTCTCACATACCAATTAAACGGTACGAAAACCAACGGGGCTTAAGCATGGATGGCATTCAAACACACATGGTTGGCGAAGGCCCTGTCAGTTGGAATTTTGTGCCCCATCCGCCTTCTCCAGAACCTACGATCGCATCATCGTTGAAAGGTCTCGGTTCGACATCCTTCACTGGAACGAAAGACATCAGCAAAGGAAAGATGTTCGCTACGATACTGGTCAGTGCTTCGTCAGCTTACGCCGGTATCAAATCCCCTAAAGGACAATCTAAATCGATGTACATTCTATCGGGTGCATCATTATTCATTGGAACTCTTTGGGCGATGTCCTGAAAATGAGTTGAAGGTTTTGTCTAACAACTGTGGTACTTCGTTGAGCAAGGTTTTGTTCAAAGCCCAAGCGCACACCTTGTAATCCGTACCGTTCAGACCCTCGATTCGAGGGGCATTCTTAGAAGTGTGATCGACCATCTTGAGAAACACTCGCTCTTTCCCCAAAAGATTGTTCAGAGTCGGCATTTTACAACCGCCATAACCAATAGAGAACCGACCTTTGTGTTCGTTAAGCATGTCGTAAATCTCTGAAGATGTCGCAATTTCATGTTCTTGTAGTATCTGTATGACCTTTACGCGTAACCTCTTCATTTTCGCCATGAGCGTAGCAGAGGCTACAATCACTTAATGATTACTTTTTCTTTCTTGGTCGTGCTGACATCAACGAGTCCAGTACGAGCTTATCTGCCGTCACTTTGTTGAGTTCATTTTTTGTCGCCTCTTTCGTTTCTTCATTCCATTCTTTCTGGTCAAGTGTAATGTCTCGAACGACCATTCCCTCTCTTGAACCGTATCGATCAACTTGGAAGTGCAATATCGAGAGCGAGTTGAAGCTGAAACCATTGAAGGCTTTGAGATTGTTCCAATATTCTTCCGCAGCGTCAAGAGCCTGTTCACGACTCAAGCAAATAGCTTGGACACCATAATCCACACCTTTTCTCCGAGATTTGCACTCGGCTTGATCGCAAAAGATGGGTATTTTGTTGTTGAACAGGATATACAAGTCTCTGTATCGACCTCGAATCCGATCAATCCACTTGGGCTTTGAAAATGTTCTTTGTGCCGTCATGATGTTTTGCATTTCATGGGCTTGCATATCCTTGAGTTTAGCAACACGTTCCTCCCAATGATTATTGATTTCTTGGGTTGCCTTCTGGATAACCATTTCAAATTCTAGCTTTTCACGTACCTTGTCTTTCTCATCTTTTGTTAGTTCATCTGACATATTTTCACCTCATTCTTTGTTTTCTTTCCATGTTAAAATCAAATCAACGACAATAACTGCATTGACGACCGTTGATAACAGCAATATTTCTGTGATTCCAGAATACAACCCAATCCCCAATCCAAGAAGTCCAATCCTGGCTGCGTTCCTTTTGGATCTGTTTTCCAGTGTAGCAAGCACCTAAGCCACCCCCTCAAAGACTCCATTCCAATCTCGAACAATTATGGTTTTGACCATTTCGTTTCCTCTTGATTTGCACATTGAACAAAATCCCTTGAAATGCTGCCTAGCACCGCAAGTCTCATCCGTGCAAACAAAGAATTTCGTCGGCAAAAGCACCTTTTCAAATTCAGATGCAACAATGGGAAGTTCTATGAAACACCACTTGTGTTTGAAGTAATCAACACCTGATTCGTCTGTTTCGGAGGCAGCCATTAGGTGAGCTTCTTCGATTTTTTCAAAAGGACCATGGCAGGCCCACAAAGCTTTCATCGGTAGCAAATGGATGCGAGGGGCGTATGTCGGCATCGATTCCACCTTTGCTTTCAAGTCGTGTGCGAAGTTGTCAGCAGACATATGGCCTACGCCAAGTTTTGTCATATCAATTGCATAATATCCAATCATTTCAATTCCCTCAATTTCTTTGCGATCAACAAACTTCGTTGTTGAAGTGCCTCGACCGAGGCATCAAGTTCCTGCTTTGAAAATACGGCAAACATGTATTCAACTACAGTACCGCCTATGATTGCTAACCCTGTCGCTTTGATGATGTCACTGGAAGCTAATATTTCAATCACAAAAGCAGACAAAGCGACCAATGCAGCGACAATAAGAGATTTCATTCACGCTTCCTCCTGTTCGGCGTTACAATGAGGGCAGTGCTTAGTCTCCTTAGCCGTCCGATAGAAAGTCTGACTCAACGGGTTCCAAAGTTCCTGTACTTCTTTCAGTTTCTTCACCTTGGCAAAGTCCTTTCCGCAGATTTTACACTTCATTGTGAAGCCTCCCTTTTTAGCATACACGCATAGCAACAATACCGAATGCCTTTCGGGTCTTTACGTGAACCAAAAGACATCATCTGATTTACGGGGTAGGATTCCCGACACCAACTGCACCTCATTCATTCTTCCTCCGCCGGGGCATAGTAGTAGTCTTCATAATTCATTTTAGGAGTGTTTCGTTCTACGATCCTTTTGAAAGGTGAGTCGAAGCCAATGGTCCTCCATTGCATACTTGGATTGTCTTCCAGAAGGTAGGTCATTCCTTCTTGGAATTCACTTTCGGGCAAGTTTCCTTTCGCTGCCAGTCCCGACATGTGCTTAAGATACTCCATCTCTTGCCACCTAGCCTCATTGTCTTTCTTTCGAATATACAACACAAGCCAATAGGCCACAATTAGGCATGCAATCCCAAATAGAAGGTCAATCATAGCTCACTCTTCCTCCCCTACACCGTCAGCCGTTTGTTCGAGTTTTCTTGCTTCATCAGCATTGAGAAAAATAATTGGATCCCATCTTGACTCTCCATCTTGTTTTTCTTTCCCACGCAAATACAGGTGCCATCTTGACAAAATGTTGGCAACGGTGCCATACGACCAAATGACTTTGTTTTTCCTCGTCCTATATCCATTCTCAACAAGGAAATTGCATATCTCACCAATGCTGTAATCCCCTATATGCTTCTCGAAAATAAGACGAACAATCGGAGCTTCCTCATCGTTGACAACCAATTGTCCTTTGTCCACTCGGTTGCCTGATTCATCATACTTTACTGGGATGGAATACCCATAAGGGCAACCCCCAATGTACCTTCCTTGAGACCTTGCCGCACCTATGCCCATCGAAACTCTTTCACTGATCTGCTCTCTTTCCATTTGAGCCAATGATGACATGACATTGATGATAAATCGACCATAAGGGCTATCAGTTTGAACCTGTTCAGTGACACTTGCGATGTAAGCATCATTCTTACCAATGGTGTCAAAGAATTGAACCTGATTCTTCAAATTCCTGTTAAGCCGATCAAGTTTCCACACGTACACAATATCCCATGCTTGTCTCATCGAACCCATCATTTCCTGATAACCTGGTCGAGCTTCAAAGTTACTCCCCGATCCTATATCAGAATAATGAACGACGAAATCGTGCCCATGCATTTCTAGCAATTGTTTACACTGTCGAAATTGTTCATCCAGAGAATGCCCATCTTGAGCTTGACCGGTTGTTGAAACTCTAGTGTAAATCGCTGCTCTCACAAATTTGCTCATGGGAGTTGTCCATTTAACCTTATTGATAACGGGTCGAAATGATGGCATTCCATTACTATTGAAAGAAAGTTCCTTTGCCCCATTACAAACGAAAACAAGAGAGGCCGACCCCATAAATTGTAAGACAGGTGTCGTGCGATACACAGGTGGAGGATTCATGCATAAAATTGCGATATTTTTTCTATTTTCTGTATTTTACACAGATTCTATCGCATTTGTATTTTCTCAATTACGCTGATTTTCTGTAAATTTTACAACGAAGGTATTATGTTGGTTTGCATATCACCCATATACAAGTCGTACCCTTGTTGCGCCTTGTTGCATGGAGTTGCATGAATGTTTGAAGTAAATGACATCAAATCTCTTCGTTATGGACTTAGGGATCACAAAGGACTTCACATTATGCAAGATGATTCAAACACAACCGCTTGTGGCGTGGATCTAGGAGAACCTAAATGGCCGAATAGCACGAAAGGGTACAGGCCATGTTTGACTGACATCATACCGATGTCTGGGAAAGTTGACCTCTTCAATAAATTCACCGTCATTGGAAAGAACAAGCCAAAAGAAAAAACAGATTACTGCGAGGCTTGTATTGCGGAAATTCCTCATCGAGAACAGACGCATTGGAATGAGGTGCTTAATCATCAATGGTTGAAGAAGACTGACACCCGATTGTGCAATATGTATGACGAATTGCTGTTCGGGCAACTCCCGAAAAATCACGTAGTAGGATGGATAGTGATAAAGCTCAAACCACAAAAATACACATACACGCCCGATACTTTGCTCAAATCGTATGGCAGATATGGAACGCAAGAAACATCAATTCGCGGAAAGCCAAAGACTCGATGGCGACCCTCTCGTAGCGTTCATAGTGAAATGTTCATTTCTCCCATTGAAGCAGCAGGGGATCTGTCTAAGAAGCTCATGTTGATGAGAGATGAAAAACTGAAAGAGAAAAATGTCACGAGCGTTGAATTGGACTTTCATGCCACAGAAGACATTTTCTTCTTGTGTTCCAAAAACGATTCAGGTGCATTGAGTTTTTGTGATTTCATGTCCTTCAAGCCCCCCCTAAATGGCAAGAATTTACAAATCTTCGATATGGAAACATCAAAAAGCGTTTTTCACCTTGAAATTTACAAACCAACGCTACAAGCCCTCAACGATGATGAGGCGTGAATATCCGCATGTGTGACAAACAATCGTGTACCCAATCGTTGGGTGTTCGATTTGTTCCAAAGTAGTGTTGCACTCATGACACGTATCCGTCAAGTTCTCTACCTCTTTTGTATTTGCATGTTTCACAAACAAACGCGTAATCAGTAACACTGTATTCATCAAAGCAAATCGGACACTTCCACATTCTAAGCCCTCTTGAACATCAATAGAAGTTTACCATATGGACTGGTCTCAAACACATCAAGTGTTGCATGACGGATGATCTCACCCTGCCCCATCTTGGATAACCAGGTACCTGATGGTTCTCTTCGAGCCCCGTGCTTTACATCGAGATTACCAAAGCGATCAAAACCAAAGATGGCGACCTCTGCCTCTGCTTCAATCGAAGTTGGGACATATCCATGCTTGTGATAAAACGCAACGAACTCTGTAAATGAAGATGTGCCATCAAAATTGGTGTCGATCTCTTTCCAGACCCAACGACCACGTTCCCCGATTGTCCAAGCAATACAATTGAATGAATTATTGAATCGTTCAACGACCTCAACTGTGAGGTCAGGAAAGCTGTTTCTGTATGTCTTCAATAGCCTAGGCATTGAATTCTTTATACCTTGAAACATTTCAATCACTCTCTACACGCCATACCGTAGCAATCTGTATTCACTAGATTGTGCATCTTGGTGGGCAGAAGAGACAAGGAGTGTTTGACCATCTGCCGTGAAGTCAAGCCCAGAAACCAAAGCCCGTATGCCACTTGCTTGTGGTTGAGATGGAGGGTTGGGCGGAGTGAATGAGAAATATCCAATGTTGGGATGTAAGTCAAGGCTACTGGCAACGCTCCTACTAGCAGGTTCGTAAGCTGTGCTTAAGTTGAATTGAACCACCTTTGAGTGGCCTTGAGTCCCCGCCTCAGTATTGCTTGTGTCGAAAGCATAACTAATATACATTTTCTTTCCAGTGCCGCTAAAACGAATACCTGTTGCGCCACCAATAGTGTCTCCATCATCGTCAGTATCATCATCAAGGTCAAAGGACGCAGCCTGTGAAACTCCACTACTGATCTGCCAGTTTGTACTCAATGTTAGTACATACAATTTGGTATTCGATACCACATACATCTTGTCACCATCGGGATGCAAGGCTATACCTTGAAATGGAACGCTAATGATGTTACCACTATTTTGTCGTGAACCAGCAGTCCCAATATCGTATGGCGTTGAGAGCGTGTAGCGATAGAGTCTCGTTGATATGTTTGTGCCCACGTAAAGATAATTGCCGTTGTCGCCAAAGGCCAAACCTCTCGATTGCAAGTTGGTCAAATTTAGCGTTTCATTTGCGGATGAAAAATCAGGTAAGTCTTGGCCTTCAGATGCGTAACTGAAAGATTTTGCAGGGGTGTTCGTGGTGGCAAATTCCCCTACTACAATTTCACTTGGACTCAACAAAATATCGATGGCCGATGCTCCGTAATCGCCGGCTTCAATAAGCCCTAATTGTGTTAAATCCGCAAATTCGACACCACTAGCGTTCGCCTTATCTTCGGCACAAGATCCCGCAACAGCAAGATACATCCTCAAACACCCAGTGCTATCCAATTATTTGAGCCAATAGCAATGCAAGTCACAGCATTGTATGTTCCCACAGTAACATCGTTTGCCGCACCATTGATGTTGTTTCCGTTTCTTCCAATGGTAATGTCGCCACCTGTTGTGTTTAGGATTGTAAAATGTTCACCAGCATCAGAACTGGATGGTAAATTTACAGTTCCACTTGTGCCACCGTAAATCACATAGCGACCTGCATGAGTTCCTTCGATTAGATTTAGGGGGTCATCCGAGGACGCCACAGTTGGTAAACGGGTGCAAGCAAGGGTGTGACCCGTTGCGATCTCGACATCAGCATTGATGTCAACGCCACCACCGTCTTTGAATTTCATGATTTCATTTCCGTCAGGAGTTCCGTCCTCATCACGAATAGACAAGTCAGTTCCACCACTGGTCATTTGAATGCGCCATTGTAAGGCAGGCGTCGATGCCATGTCATCAAAGAATAGCAAAGCAGCATCAGAACTATCGCTTGCTCTTCCTAATCGCAAATTTGCATGCCCATCGGTACTGGCCACTCTTCCAATGACTGTCCCCGTGGTCTTTACATCCAGTGTTACTTCCGGCTCACTTGTTCCAATTCCAACACGATCGTTTCCACCATCAACGAAGAGCATAGCTTCGTTTCCATTTGACTCAACTCTGAAATCCATATCGACGCTGTTTTGATTTAGTACGATTTCTGGCCCGT
>MDTG01226446.1_pt1 | contig 14561 bp, 14 predicted proteins | sample 811421 | NCBI WGS metagenome assembly MDTG01 (sample SAMN05326645, study PRJNA326480) | marine metagenome | isolation source: seawater | place: Pacific Ocean: South East | collected 2011
AACCCGAGCGCTATGTCTGACGCTTCCGCGAAGTTGTGAACCCAGGGATGACCATAACCGATATCGTATCCGCAATACGTTTCATCATCGCCCACCTGTGCTCGCGTGGGTCGTACAAGTCTTGCTTGCTCTAGCTTCTGGGCCAGTGATCTGCTGACGCTTATCCGACGAGGAACTCCCCTATGGGGATGCACGCTGTAAATCACAATGTCCTTCCGACCAGCAAAGAGGTGTTCGTCGTAATCCCCAACAGGGTCAAGCGTTCGAACTAGAGGAGGGCGCAGTGTCGCTATCTCGCTAGCCTTGACCCCTGATTCATATGCCAACCTGGTCGCAAGTGCGTGCTTTGGAATTTGGACTTCAACAATCGCATCAACCTGGTCCTTTGTGTAGGACGCAGACTTGATGGCATTCGCCGGCATTCCCATTTTCCCTCCCTCCCGTCTGTGTCTCTAAACCTACCGGTGCGCCATCCATTGCACATTGTTCTTTACGATTCTTACGCCGTTCTGGAGCTGCTCATTTTCATCACGGCACGTACCGCTGAGCGGGTGCTCTCGTGAAGTCTGCTGTCGTTTGCCACGCCCGCAAGCATGTAATCCCACGCTTGCTTTTGCAGGCGCTTCATTTCCGCAACCGTAGTGATCGTGCAAATCTCAACGCCCAGGCGACGGGCTAATGTTGCGTACACGCGCATTCCTCTCCGGTTCACTGTGATGCTTCCATCCTCGTGCACCGTGTAGTTCGCCGTTTCTTCCACCGGAGCAAAGCGTTTTTTGCTCCTGAGACAAATCACGTTGTTTTCTTTCATTGCTTAACTCTTCTGCAACGGATTGCTTTCAGTTCTATCGACGGCATCTGCCTCCGCCTACTTGCGGATTGTTCTATTAGCTCCAAACCGCATATCCGAGGGACGCGCCGCCCCACACCAAAACGCATAACAGGTCGGCCTCTCCCGACTTCCACCAATTCAAGGAATGTCGACCCCACGGATGGAGAACGGGAATCCCCGTCGGGTTGGGCCAGTCAAAAAGAAGATGGGTTAGCCCGCCCAGGACAAACGCCAACGCGGCTGCGTAAACCTCACCCCCAAACATGAAGGGCAGGGGGTAACCTGCGCTGACTACCCACACTAAGGCGCCAATCCATAACGGCACCCAATGCGTCACTGTTCTGTGCTCAATCCAGTACACGCCAAACACCTTCTCTACGTTGTCCGGGAAAACGCCCCCATACCAACCGCCCAGTATTGACACTCCAACTGCGGTTAGTCCCGCTTCGTGCTGGTCGTTCAAATACATGCCGGCGGCTAACCCTGTGAACATGCCCGTTATGTTGTGACCTAACTGATGCACTGCCGTTTCCTGCTATGGTCTGTTCTTCCACAGCAAAGGTTATCTCGGGTGGCTGCATTCAAATCCCGTGTTGCAGCGTTTTTTTTGACGCTGGCAAGGATTTCCTGCTCACTCGCATCGCCCTCCATTTCATTCGCCCATAAAAAAACCGCGCCTGGGCGCGGTAATGTGTGCGTGCAATCGGGCTCTTCACCTTCTTTTAGCGTCCGCAGTGTCCAGCTGCGAACGTGCCGAATTATCTGCGATCCTTCAGAAAGGAAAACCCGAGTTTGCGATTTTTTTTTGACTTCCTAATGACGTTCACGATCTGGCACCCTTCCGACGCTTACGCATCATCGTCATCCATAGCTTCGTCCGCCCCATCCACTTCTTCCGCGCTCAGATACCCCATTTCGTGATAGGCCCGCTTCGCTTTGTTCAGAGCCTTCCTCTGATCTGCGATGGCTCCGCTCAACGTCCGGATGCTCGCAAAGTCCTCTTCGAACATTTCTGCCAGTTCTTGCTCCCATTGAGCAAAGCCGGTGAATCGCTGCATTGGGTACCGGTTTCTCATTCGTCCTTTCGGAATCGGTTTGCTGAACAGCTTCTTGTCGTTTTTTGGCCCCACCCAAGTCTTTCGGTACCACACAATCTGGATCTTGTATCCCTTGCGATCGATTAGGCGAACTCCGAGCCTGCCTTCGTTCTGCCCGTTCTGCTTTCGTTCTTTGATCTGCGCCCAGTAGTTATCAACAAGGGCCTGCGCCTCTTGTGTTATCAGCACCTCCTGTTCGTCCAGGATTCGCTCCATCCCGACAATCCACTCTGGGTCAAACCCCATTTCCTTACACCTCATTCCCACATATATATCTCTTTGCACTCCAACCGTTCTGTACACGGGCAAGGGAGCAACCTGCGGCCAATCTAATACAGTGTTTGTACAAAGATCTTTGTAGAGGGTGTGTTATTTTCTACAAAACCGCGATTTCATTTTTTTCTAACAGTGTTTGTATAAAGATCTTTATACGCGCCATGTTTTCCTGTTTCGGCGAACCAATACTTACGATTTACACTGCTTGTGCATAGATCTTTGTACACGACATGTATTTTGTAATTTATGAATAAGCGCTCAAAATATGTATGTACCCGTGTACACTGCTTGTTAGTTTTTTGGTTCAGCTATATAAGCTGTGCGTGCTTTTCTTTCTATTCGTTAACTGGTCATTTGGCCTTGGATAAATATGCACCTTTTGGTGTCATTTATATCGCGGGTTCCATTCTAATTTCTCTCTAAGTCGCCTATTGGTGTCATTTTCTGGAATGAGTGTTTTGTTGGATGTTGTTTTGGCTCCATCTGGCGCCCCGTTTGGGCGGCAGGCTGATTCTTTGACGCGGTTTGGTGCCATTTTTCGCATCTACTCAGGGGTTGCATTCTGAAAAGCCGTGAGAAGCTACCAGTGAGAGGAAATCCTCAACACCTGAAACTGACTGCGGGAGAACTCATGTCCAACTACGTGATGGGTTATGACATCGGCTACAGCAACGCGAAGGGGCTGGCCGGATTCGTTGGGAAAAACAAAGGATTTGACCAGGCCAAGCGCTTTATTCGTCCTGTTGCAGCGGCCCCGGTGGCTGACTGCATCGATTCAGACAATGATCTGACGGACCAGCGGGTGCCTGTGACGATTGACGGCGAACAGTGGTATGCCTTCATCGAGCCATCAATGATCATGCGCGATAAGCGCGAGCTCAACTACGACTACGTCACGACGAAGCAATACCGTGCTGCATTTTTGGCGGGGCTGATGCAAGCCGAATGCGACACTATCGACTATTTGGTTACGGGCCTTCCTGTGTCTCAAGCCATGGATGACAAGCGTGTGCAGGAGCTCGTCGCCATGATGGAGGGTGAGCACCAGGTAGCACCGAAGCGAAAGGTTACAGTTAAGAAGGTAATTGTTCGTCCTCAACCGTCTGCTGCCTACATCCGTATGGCATACGACTACGCTTCTGACCAACAGATGAGCCGAATCATTCGAGAAGGTCAGACCGTTGTCGTTGATCCCGGTTTTTTCAGTGTTGACTGGGTCACTCTGAAAAACGGCGGGATGATTAAAGAGTCTTCCGGGACATCAATTCGAGCAATGTACCGGGTGATTGACGCTGCTGCCGAAGCCATTGCTCGCGAATACGGAGCTGGCGGGTCCGTCCGTTCGGCTCTGGAGCGGGCAATGCGGAAAGGCGAGAAAGAACTGTTGGCCAATGGCCAGTTTGTCGCGTTCGAGCCTTTCCTGGCAGAGGCCGCCGAGAAGATTTCCCGTTACGCCCTGTCTCAAATGAAGTCCGACATGGCTCTCCAGGATAACGTTGCGGACATCCTGGTGTTGGCTGGCGGCGGAGCTCATCTATATAAGGAAGCGGCTCGTGAGCTCTTCCCAGAGTGCCGGCATGTCATTACGTTCAAAGACTCTGTAACTGCAATTGCGGAAGGATACTTCCTGCTCGGCCAGGGTATCGCTGAGCAGGCATCTGCTGCGTGAGGGGATATCGATGGCCAGTGCGCGTCTGAACTGTCGGATTAATGGGAAGTACCCAGCGCTACGAGAACATCTCAAGCAATATGGTCATGCGGCTGGCGAGCGTTTGAAGACGCTCGCCACCATTGGCGCGGTGTTTGGTTCCAGTTGCGATGAGATCCCGATTGGCCGGAATGGTGGTGGCTCTGCTGATGGGGAGGTTCTTAGACTCAATATCAGACTGTCTTCTGCTTTTGGTGAGCTTGCTGATCGCTTGGACGAGGGCACTACGCGAAGTGGGAGTCTGGTTCGGTTTGCAGCTGTTGGTTTAGGTCTGGTTACCGGCTCAATCGAAGTGAACTTGAAGGGAGATCACGTAGCATTGAACCAGAACACCGAGCCCTCCGAAGCAGCAACCGATTCAGCATCGAATAGCTCCGATTGGATCAGGCTGGCTGGCGGCCTGTTGCAAGATAATACGATGTGGCAATGATTTCACAGGGTTTAACAATGGCTTTACAGTCCGTATCCATACGCTCGTTTTGTTCACTTTTTTTTCGCACTTTTCTTGTGCAAAATTCACGCACCAGTATCAGAAAAGTCTTTCCGATTACTTGTTTGATTCTGGCTATCTTTTCTCCGTCGTTGATCGCATCCGAAGTACCGAGTATTCCGGAATTCCTGCGCGGTTCTATTTACGAAGATGTGGGTAACGAAAAAGGAGTTGATCCAGCCCTACTATATGCCGTGGCTTTAACCGAAAGCGGAAGAGCTCTTGGTGAGAGAAGCGAAGCGGTAGCACCATGGCCTTATGTTTTGAGGGCTGCTGATGCTCGCTTTTATGCAGACAATGAAGACGACTATCGACTTGCTTACAAATTGTTTGTAAAGAAGTACGGGGATAAGTTCGACGTAGGCCCTCTTCAGGTAAATGTGTATTGGCAGGTTACGCGAGGAAAACGCACCGCAGCCGGCGAGGACTTACTCGATTTTAGAACGAATCTCAGTGTTGGTGCAGATACATTAAAAGACGCGATGGCATCAACAAATGATAAAGCTCTGGGAATTGGGCGGTATCACACATGGAGTGACAACGATCGCGCAAGATTATTTGGAGAAAGAGTTTTGGCCGTCCACCAAAACTTGATGGAATCAACTAAGCAGTAAAAGGTAGGTGTTGGAGATGCGTGCAAACAACTCTGGAAAAAAAGTAGACCTGACTTCGGTCCTGCAGGATGTGGACGACGAGGTTCGTGAAGTTCATGCCTCTGTGTCTGAATCGGCGATCAGAGATCAGCAGATTAATATGATGATGTTGTCTCGGATGCACCAGGTCTGTGCTGAAGAGCCTGCCAAAGCGGCGTTCAAATACAACCTTCCCACTGATGTTGTTGAGCTGATTGCTGAGTCAGGCCCTGACTTCTATATGAAGATCCAGCCTTTGGCAGACAAGTTCATGTTTGATCTTTCCCGCAATGCCGACATCCTGCGGCGAGCCTTGAAATCTGAGACCACTCTCCAGAGCCGTTTTTACCAGGTCGGAAGAATGTATTCCGCTGATATCTCCGATCAAAAACCTGGCAAAGTGGCCTGAATATCAGGAGGGTAGGGCATGAATGCTAGACATGCACTAATGAGACTGTCGGCCCGGCGAATGCTTTTGATGGGCTTCCCCAACCAGGTGGTTGAAGACAGTACCGGAATCGGTAATAGCCAGCGTCGTACCTTGGGGCACGAAATCAAAACCCAAGGAGGGCTCCAGCCCCCGGTAAGGCGAGGCCCGGTGCGTCACGTGAAAAGCCTTACTGCTAAAGGAGCTGATCACCTTCATGCTTCTTTGGTTATGTCTATTTATTGCGCCATTCACCCAAAAGCGACCAGCCGGGTCGACATAGACGCAGTTATAGAGGCGTTCCGGATCTACAAGAAGGAGCTGGGTGCAATTGAGGCTGCTGAACCCCGTGCAAGGCAGATGGAACATCTGGATATGGCATCAACTCATGCCCTTGCAGTCGCTTTGCGGTCCCATGAGGAGAGCAACTCTGCTGAGATGAGAAAGTGTAAGAGCTGCTTTGCGCACTACTATGTTGTTTACGAGCAGGAAGCCAGCCTGAAGTGTCCCTACTGTGATTGGAGAGTGAGAGGGATTAAGCCATAGGGCTTCCGTGATGTGACGGGAACTATTCGCCGCTCCGTGCGCTCTGCACCGAGCGGTTTTTTTTGTTCCGGGAAGTGCCCGATTGCGAGGTTGCATTTTTTTAGGCGGGGGTATACTGAAAGTAGGAAGAAGGAAGGTTGCAATGTTGAGTTGGTCTTTGTCGAAAATCGCTTGTTGGGTCTATGTCGCGTGCGGCTTGCTGGTGGCTGCAATGGCTGCGACGGGATTCTTAGGCGCTGCGGATCTCGCGACTGGAACTGGATGGGTGTTGGTTGGGTGGCTTGCCGGATACGCCACCATTGCAATCATGCTAGTGATTGGGACGCTGCAGTTTTGCGTTCGTGACGTTCTTATGAAGTTGGTTAGAGGAGAGGAATGATGAAATTCTTAGTTTCTGTTGCTGTTTTTGTTCTCTACGTAGTTGTCTCAACTAACGCATGGGGATTCGAGTTTGGCGATGCTGTAGCACAGGCCATAACGATTTCTGTGATTGGTTTGGTTGTGGCGAACGTCATGGGAGTGTTTACGCCGAAGGTGGTTAGTCGCTCAACGGTTCGTCCGGGCAATGATGATCAGGATTACTTCATGAGTTCAGCGTGTTCAACTGATCGCTTCATCGCCTCCGACGATGATTAACAGGCCGGGACTGGCCCGGCCTGTTAATTCTTAGTTCCTCAGACCCTGAACGCTGTTTTCCACCGATTCTTGTATTAGATCTTGGATTCCTTCGAATTGATCATCGTTCAGCTCGATATTGACGGACGGCGCTAGACCCGGTGACTGCGGCGCAAACCCCGCCCCACCGCCAATACTGGCATGTTGTGCTTCCACCCAGTTTCTTACACCGTCCATGTTGCCATTTGTGGTCATGTTAAAGCCTTGAACAGCGGTCAGCTGGGCGCCGGCCATTGTAGTATTGCCCGAGGCGTACTCAATAACGTCTGCCATGTTGTTCGCAAACTCTGCGCCATAGCGTGCTGAATAGGCATCAACCAGAGCGGCCCTTGCATCCACCTGTCCATCGGTTGGCAGGCCGACCATATCCCTGATCTGACCAAGTGTAGATTCGGCGTAAAGATTGGCCTGGAGATCATCCATGCCGTATTTTTCTTTGCCTTCATTGACCATTTCTTGACGAATCATGTCAGATTTTTCGTTATAGGCTTCTTGTGCTGCCAGGTATCCACCATTGGCGGCTGTGTCGCCAATGTCTTGCATGAATGCCGCTGCAGCTCCCTCAGTAAGCTGCCCTGATCCGTTGAAGAAGGTTCCCACTTCAGCGCCCAGGGCCTCGCTCATATCATCGCGAGATATGCCCCAGTCATCGGCTTTGGCCATCACGGCATTAAAGCCGCCTTCTTCAAGCGCTTGATCAATCTGAGAGGCAAAAGCTCTCTCCTGACGACCGCCATATCCGCCACTTTCGACCAATTCACTGGCTAGCCGTTCTCCAAACGTTGGAACCTTTTCGCCACCTTCAGAGCCGAAGCCAAAATAGGCCATCATTCCATCGAATACCGGTTCCGCGCCATCGGCGAATTGATCCGGCATGGCGAAAAGCTCATAAGCGCTGGTCAGGCCGCCTATTGCGGGCAGTTGATCGGCCAGATCATTAATGGCGCCTTGGGAAAGACTGTTTCCATCACGCATTAGCTCGCCGTATCCGACACTACCCTGGTCGAGAACGTCACGCATATTGGCAAGGTAGTTCCCAACGACACCCTCACTTCGCAACCCAGTTGCGGAGTCAGCCACTTCTTGAGGACTCCTAACACCTTGCAGAGCGTTCGGATCGCCAGCGTTGCCTTGGCCAACACCTGATACATCAGGCTGGGCCAACTCGCTTCCTTGCTTAACGTTGCTAAAGTCCGGAGCATTCAGACCATAGGCACCGGCTGCTGCAGCGAAGGCCGCGCCGGCTATTTCTGGGTTGTCTGAATTCGCAGCAGCACGCAGGACAGCTGCTTTTTCCGCTGTAGCTGCATCAGTACCTGTCTCCATGTATTTATCGCGGAGGGGAGTGTAGTCGACGCCATTCGCCTCTAACTGGTCCCTCAGTTGCTTGTAGTCATCTGTGCCTAGATTGTTTGCGGCATCCCTCAAATCAAGCTGACCGGTGAATGCGCTATTGGCACTCAAGCTTTCTGTTGCCGAATACGCCTCGCTTGCCTGTACGGTCTGTTGTGCTGAGTCTTTAAGTGTTTGGGTCACAGCCTGTCTTTCTTCTTCAGAATACGAGGCCGTGTCTGTATTCGACATTGAGGCAGCGATATCCCGGTTCAGAGAGGCACGACCCTCTGTGCTTAGATTCGACAGCTCCGAATTAGAGTATCCCTCTTCAAATGCCTGCATCAGCGTCTGTCCGGTGCTGTTTTCGGCTTTTCCGGTTGCTGACAATTCGGCTTGCAGAGGGGATAGCGTTTCCAGCACTTTTCCAAAGTCGGCTTTCCCACTCGCCGCCAGCGCCAAGGCTCCGACCACGGACTCTTTCTGTTGGTCTGTAAGGTTAAAACCTTCAGTGATCTGGTTTGCAAGGGTGTTGACCGAGCTCGCGCCTTGAGATGTTGACGACGCGATACTTTGACCAATTGCGCTGGTATAAGCCGTTGCATTGCCTGAGGCGGTAGCGTTTGTCAGGCCATTGGCTAGTTCACTACTAAAGGTTTCCGTCGCACTATTGAGATTGGATCTCGCATAGTCGGCGGCTCGATTGGCCACTGAGCCCATCGAAATGCTACCCAATACGCCCTCTTGGCCGCTTCGGAGTGTTCCGAGGGAGTCTGTAGTGCCGGCGGAATTAATGCTATTCAGAGCCCCCATATTGAAGGCATCCGGTTGTACCGCTTCTGCAGCCTGATCCGCTCCCTTGGCTGTTGCTCCGGAGACCGAGTTGGCCAGGCTGGCGGCGCCATACATCGAGCCAGAAACCAGGAAAAGAGAGATCATCGGTACCGCAGTCGCCATGTAGCTACCGGTTCCAATCCATGTTTTTGCCGCATCATAGAGGGTCGGCAAAGATTCTGACGAAATCCTCCAAAAAGTTAACTAACCTATTGAATTTAAATTATTTTAGTATTGTAGCTCATGGGTGAAACCTGCCGATCAAAATCAAGCGTATAATCGCCAAATCGGTTGATATGGTCCGTGCGGTATGGGGCCAGCCCTTTGAGAATATCGTGATCAATATGATGACCGCGCTCTTTGAGATCTTTAAGGGTTAACGTCATCGACTCCACATTGTGAAGAATGACCAGGTTGGCCACCAAGTGGTTATATTTGATCACCTTCCGTTGCTCGTGACGGATATTCTCGGCGATCACCCCCTCGCCGCCGAAGAACAGCCATTTCACGAACTGGTTGAACTCTTCCGTTTTGTTCGTCTCCGCATGAATGGTTCGCCGCAACTCCACGCTGCCAATGTAGTCCAGAAGAAAGGTTGTCCGAACGACCCTCCCCAGTTCCCGGAAAGCAAAGTAGAGTTTGTTCTTGAGGCTTGCGGTACCTAAACGTCGCAGTACCGTAGACGGTGCGATTTTTCCAGCCTTAATCGATAGCGCCACCCGGAGCATGTCCGGCACATGGGTTTCAATCAGTTTCCAGTTGATAGTCTCGCTGAACAAAGCATTGATGTGCTCATACCGTTGGCGTTTGTCAGACTTGTAGAACACCAGCTGCTTCAGATTCCGGATGCGGGGCATCAGGTTGATACCCAGCAGGTAAGCCAACCCGAAGACGGGCGCACTTTGCGCCTGAGTATCGCCATGCAAGGTGTCAGGCTGGATATCGGAATCGTTTTTGATTAGCCCGTCAAGGATGTAAATGGCCTCATAAACGCCGCAAGGGATGAAGTGGCTGAACAGCGCGATGTATTTGTCGGAGACGTGGTAGTAGCCCACCCCGCCGTAGCCACCGTACCGTATGTGGTATTCCGATAGCAGATTCTGTTCGTACAGGTTCCATTTTGTGCCATCGGCGGCAGCCCGCTGGCCAGTTCCCCAGTGTCGCGGCAGCCGGTAGCGGTTGTAGGCATTGATAACCTGCACAATGGTCTGCTCCAAGCGCTCTTCGGTGACATGCCGCAGGTTGAGCCAGGACACCTGCCGGCGATTAAGTGTCGTGATGGATCGGGCGGTCTGAGTTGGCCCGAGATTGCAGCCATAGCAAAACAAGGTCGAAACAAAGCGGGTACGGGGGTCTTCCAGCTTGCTCTCCAACCCGGAAAGTGGTCCAAAGCGTTTGTGGAGGCCCAGCCATTTTTCGGCTTCCACCAGGATGTCGAGGATATTCTTTTCGGGCAAATTCTGGGATAACTGCTTGTCGATCTCAGCTAACCCATCCGGAGGCGCCGTACGACGGTGCTTCCGGATCACCAGCTCTTCACCATGGAAGACGGCGTATTCATTCTCCGGGAAGCCACGGTCAATGCGGTCGGCCGTTTCGCTCAACCGAGAGTGGGCTTGTGCCACAAAAGCGGCTGGATCGGATTCGATATCAGTCATCGCACTGTAGTCCGCTATCTGGGCATCATAGACTTTCCAATCCACCAGCTGATCGCGGTAGTCACTATACTGGTCGCTGTTCGCGACCGCGAGATCGCCGGAAATCAGTTCACGCTTCACCTGTGTCAGTACGCCCAGCTCGAAATACTTCCGGTAGACCATGCCGGGCGGTAGCTGGCTTGGCCCGGCCCCCAATACCAAACGGCGCCAACGCTCCGGTAGCCAGGACACGTCGAGGGGTTGAGTGCTGAGCACAAGGCATTCCTTTCGGCTGTGCCGGTGCTTTTTCAGAATCGCAATCGCCTCAATCAAGGATTGATCGTGGCTGGTTGCCGCCAGATCCAGCAGTTCAAGGCAATTGAATAACAGGGGGCGTAACGGGCGGTAGGGTTGCAGCATGAACGGGATGAAGTTATTGCCAGCGTAGGCCATGTGTTCCTCACACTCTGCCAGTAATTCATCAGGATCGCTCTGGATGGCAGCCGCCACTCGGGCACCTCGCTCGGAGTCCGTTGGCGCTTCCTGGACGGCGGTCAGTACGTCACGCAGTTGAGCCACCAGCTTGTCCATGCGCTTCATATGATCCAGGTGATACTGGTTCAGGTTGGCTTCTGCCTTGGTCTTGATGTTGCGCATCTTGCGGACAAAGATGTCGACCGCATCGTCCATCGCGCGACGCAATTGGGCATGGACCAGCAGAACCATCAAAGCGTAGCGTTTGGTGCTTTGCATGGCCTTGATGTTGGCCGCGCCCAGCGCTCGTGCTTCCAGTATGAAGTGGTGATATTTGGCGGCGGGAATGTGATCAACAGCGGGCAATCGTTGACACCAGCCCTGAAGCCATTCCAGATGCTGGAGATACTTCTTCACTTCCGTGTTGGTTGGCTTTTTGGGTTCCTGTTTCAACTTGTGCCAACTGGTATGAGGGGAATCGTCCGGCACTTGCAGCAACTGGTCAAATTCGTTTTTTTGATGCGCTGTCAAACCCGCATTGAGCGTCCGGAAGTAACCGGTATTAACCGTGCTGCGAGCCTGACGCGCGGTCCGTTGCAACGTTGAAAAACCCGGTAACTCAAAACGCTGGCGCACCAGCTCTTCAATCACCACATTGATGATGTCCGCCAGGTCCTGCTTGGTGGTGGCCGCTTCACGCGCTAGTTCCCGTACAATTGCCTTGCCTTCAACGGTGAACGCCTTGATGCCCACCTGTTGACGAACCGTCTCCAGCATCCGCTGACGGGCGCCGCCATTGCGGTCGTAGACCCTGAGCTGGCTCAATGCGAGATGTGAAAGGTCGTCGCACGCCAGAATGTGCGTTGTAATGGATTGGGGAACGGCTTTGAGATGGACAAAGTAGCCCAGACGCTGCACTGTTTTCAGGAGAATGAGTAGGGCGCCACGAGCAGCCGGAGTTCGACCGTGCTTTCGGGCAAAGGATCGTTCCTGGGTAGAGGGTGTATAAATTTCTGCCAGTTCTTGATCCGAGACCACCGCCTTCAATCGCGGATAGGCGGTTTCATGGAGGCTACTCATACGCAGTCCTTCGCTATGGGGTTCCAGTGAAAGGCATTAGCCCACAGTACTTTCGCTCTTGAGGGGGGCATTGCTTATAGTAGGCAGCAATTCGTCAAGACCAAAGGAACCGCCCGTTATTTTGTGAACGCCACGCTCGCTTTACGTTACGGGATTATTCGGTCATCGATCGCCGGTTCCCCGATTTATTGAATCGTTACACCACACCGCAGACTGATTCGAGCTATGGCCATTGAGCATCTCCCCCCCCCCACTGAGCATTCACACCTACCAACGCCTTTCTAGTGCCCAGCTAATCGCTCTGGCAGGGACCGGGCTAACGACGGTGGCGCTGGCGCCGCTGGCCCATGACTGACGGGCGGCAGTGCGGGCCAGGTGCTCGGCATTGCGCTGGCCCTGAAGATGATTGCCTACGCCCTAATAGCACCTCTGTTTGGGGCTGTTGCCCAAAAACTTCCCCGCCGTACTCTGCTGGTCACACTGGACATTCTGAGGGCCTGCAGGGTTGCCCTTTGTCACTGAGGTTTGGCAGGGGGCCCACTCTGGCTAGGGTAGGTACAAAATTTTCGCCCAACCCCTTCATGTAATGACGCAATTAAGGGGCACGAGATATTGCCCTCTTGGGCGCAGCACCGATCAACCATGGCGCTCAGTAAAGCCTCAATTTGCTGTAGCTTTTCGATCTTCCCACGTACGTCGTGCAACTTGCGCTCCGCGAGAGTGCTGGCTTCCTGGCAGTGGGTGCCGTCTTCGAGTCGGAGCAGGTCGCTGACCTCATCGAGATTGAAGCCTAACTGCTGCGATGTTTTCACAAAGCTCAACCTGCCGATATCGCTGGGACCGTAGCGTCGAATACCCCCGAGAGGACGCTGGGGCTCAGGTATTAACCCACGTCGCTGGTAGTAGCGGATGGTCTCAACTGAGACGTTCGCCGCCTTAGCCAGCCCCCCGATGGTCAATGAGTTCATTTCATCCGGCATTTGCCTTGACTCCGTAGTTGACTACGGCCTCAAGCTTAACCTATCGAACAAGGCCGTAGAAGGTGTAATTGCAATATCAGAGTTGAATTCCGAGTCACAATCCGGTCGCGAGTCGTTAATCGCAGGCGGGGTTGCAGCCTGCTCGCGTCGGCCTGTTGTCTGGGCACCTTGGCCCTGATCGCCCTGGGGGGTTCCGGTGCCTGGATCGGCAACCTGGCGAAGTCTGCGAGGTACCGCAAGTGCGCACCGCTTCGAGACACCCCGCTACCTAGGGAGGTTCTGGTCTATCGCCTTCTGGTCGCAAGGTTGGGGGCAGCCTATCACGCTTGTTCACAGTTCACCGTGGCATTGTAGGTCAATGCGAGGCCTGCTCCGGGATGGTCAGAGTCATGCCGGATTATATCGATAGAATCGATTAAATAAACGCAAAATACCCTTTTTTTAGATATCTCTGAAAACTATAGAATATCCATATATTCAAAAGTTCGGAGATAGAGATGTTCAGGGGATTGGCATTGTGTGCGTTTCTGACACTGGCTGGCTATGGCATTGCCGCCTTGCCGCCAGTGCAGCAAACCGGCCTGGGGCCTCTGGTGTTTACCCTGTTGCTGGGGCTGCTGTTCGGTAATCTGGCCGCGGGTAAGCGGTTAAAGGGCGTGGCGCCGGGTCTGGGCTTTTCTGCCCGCTGGTTGCTGCGAGGCGGTATTGTCCTGTTCGGTTTCTCCCTCACGGTGCAGCAACTGATGGCCCTTGGGCCAAAAGTGGTGCTGCTGGATAGCTTGGTGGTAGTGACCATTACCACGGCAGGTTATTGGCTGGGTACCCGCTGGCTGAAACTGGATCGGGATACTGCCATTCTGACCAGCGCCGGCAGTGCTATTTGCGGGGCGGCTGCGGTACTGGCCACCGAAGGCACCATCCGGTCACGGCCGGCGGCAACGTCTATGGCGGTGGCCACTGTGGTGCTGTTCGGAACGCTGGCCATGTTCGTGTATCCCGTGCTCTATCCATTGATGGGCTGGGATGAAGGTCTGTACGGAGTGTACATCGGTTCTACCGTGCATGAGGTGGCGCAAGTGGTCGCTGCCGGTGGCGCGGTGGGCCAGGATGCCCTCACCAATGCGGTGATTGTGAAGCTGGTTCGGGTGATGCTCCTGGTGCCCTTCCTATTGGTCATCGGGCAAATCTGGAATCGCCACCGTGCCGCTCATGCGGAAGCTGCCGAAGATGCAGGAGAGGGCGCGCAGAAGCTGGTGATCCCCTGGTTTGCCTTTGGCTTCATGGCGGTTGTCGGGCTCAATAGTGTGCTTCATTTACCTGGCCAGATTCAGGGTGGGCTGGTGCTTGCAGGGCAGGTCGCCATGACCATGGCCATGGCAGCACTGGGTTTCCAGACCCGGATTGAAGCCCTTCGGAGCCTGGGTGTGAAGCCCTTTGTGCTGGCATTGTGTTTGTTCATTACCTTGCTGGTGGGTGGTGCTATGGTGACGCCGCTGATTCTGGGCTAATCCGGTTGCCGTAATTTCTAAGGAGACTCTGAA
>MDTG01272222.1_pt1 | contig 14561 bp, 15 predicted proteins | sample 811421 | NCBI WGS metagenome assembly MDTG01 (sample SAMN05326645, study PRJNA326480) | marine metagenome | isolation source: seawater | place: Pacific Ocean: South East | collected 2011
TAATTCTTTACGCGCGCCTCAGATCCCAGCAATCCAGCTCCCCGCGTCTCATCCACACTCCGATCCAAAAACGCCTCAGGATTACACGAAACAAGGATTGTCAGCGCCGTACACATCAACGCCGTGACTGATAATTTTGATAAGAACTTAGATTTAAACATTGTCTTTAACCCTATAAATAACTCACTGCAATATCTGCCCAAAAAACCGTACAGATATTATGCCTCACTATGAATTTTAATACAATTTGCTAAATTATTTATTAAGAAAAAGGTAATTTTATTATATAAAAAAGCCTGTATTTACTTTATTCAGACCGACCCTCTATATCAATGATGTCTTCATTTTTTGTTTTCGGCGCTTGAATTTTAATCTTTTTGGCGTTCGATTTAGGCTCGATACGTTCCATATCAATATTCAAAAGCCCATTATCCATCCAAGCCCCTTTAATTTCGATACCATCTGCTAAAATAAAGTTCTTTTGGAACTGGCGCGTTGCAATGCCTCGGTGCAAAAACACACGTTCAGAATCCTGCGCAGAAGGCATACGCTTACCGCTGATCATCAGTTGTTTATTCTCAATCTGTACGTCTAAATCATCCATTGTAAAACCGGCAACAGCCACTGTAATACGCAGGCCATTATCACCAATTTGTTCAATATTATAAGGGGGGTATCCCTCCGTCGCAGATTTCTTCAAACGATCAAATGTTTGTTCAATTTCATCAAATCCGAGGAAAAGCGGAGAGTCAAAAAGTGTTAATCGAGTCATAGCTGTTCACGCCTTTCATAAGTAAGCACGTCTTGTTTTTTCAAAAACACCTCTGGATGAGCTTGTTTTAGCTTCGCACCTTACCTTTTTGGCCATTATTTTTCAAGAAAAACTCCACCTGCACGCAAACACATTGTGCACCCCACCATAGGCCGCCCCTTCTTTTTTCGCAAAAAAATGCTAGATTAGTATCCATCGTGATCAGCTAAGGAGAAAAATAATGCGTATTACAGATATGCCTGAATTCAAAGACAAAAATGAAGTTTTGAGCATGGATAAGAATGACAGCCTCTGTGACGCAGTGGACGCTATGTGTAAAGCCCGTGTAGGCTCTGTCCTCGTCACTGATAAAGGCAAGCTCGTCGGTATTTTTACTGAACGTGACCTTCTCAGACGTGTCGCAGGATGCCGTCTGGACCTTGGAAAAATCAAGCTACATGAAGTCATGACAAGCGATGTAAAAACAGCGCACCCTAATGACAAAGTAGTCGATTCAATGCGCCGCATGTCACAAGGCCGTTTCCGCCACCTGCCTGTCATTGATGACAAAGGCGAACTTGTCGGCCTTTTGAGCCAAGGTGACTTCGTCGCCCTAACAATGTCCGATGCATGGAACCGTTTCGCCGAAACAGCCAAGGCTGGCATCTTCAACAATTACCAGCCTTTCCTTATCCTTGTCGGGATTGCTATTTACACCATTGTGTTATTGTCTTTCCTACAAAGTTAGATTTTTACCTATCGTTAAATACAAAAAAGAGCCTCTGGAATATATCAGTCTCCAGAAGCTCTTTTTATTTCATCTTGTATAAAGAAAGAGACTTCTCAATAAATCACGGCACCCTTATAGTATTCTCATAAATACAAATTTGAGGGATCATGACGGTTGCAAGAAAATCAGGTAGTGCTAAGGGTAAGAAACATATCAATCTCTATGAAAATGTTACTGGAGACAATGACAAAGCCAGTGTTTCTGACGTAAAAATACCGCCTATACATTCCGTAGAAGGCGGCGCCCTCAATGTTTTTTTCCAGCTTGTTGCCCCGTTCAAGCTTTTATTCGGCCTTGATATCGGCCTCTATGTCGCCGCAACCATATTGAACGGTTTGCTCCCCTTCTTGATCGGTGCGCTAATTGATGCCATTCAAATCGACTTTAATAACGGTAGCGTTAATTTTGGCCCTGATGCCATGAAAGCCTTGTTCATCTTTATCGGTGTCGGCGCTCTATCCGTCGTTTTGTATCGTGCTAATGCTTTTGTACTCGCCTATTTCGAGCCAGACTTCCGTGCCTCAGCCCGTGCCAGACTGACGAATTATACACTCGCCCGCTCCGTATCTTTTTTAAGTGATAAATTCGCTGGCCGCCTTGCCCATGCGATTAACGAAATTACACGCGCCTCGCAAGCGATCATCGACCATATTCGCTGGTCGATCATTGAACCTTTCTTAACGGCGATTATCCTGCTTATCACAGCGCTTACCGTCCATCCCTATTTCTCAGCCCTTCTTCTTGTATGGCTTGTCTTGTTTATCGGCGGCATATTGCTCATGACCCTTGGCCTTAACAAGCTTGTCGAAGATGTCGCTAGACAGCGGGGTCAGGGAAGTGCGCTGATTACTGATACCGTTGTGAATTTCCTGAGTGTTAAAATGTTCGCCGCGACAAATTATGAAATGGACTTGCTGTGTAAATCACTCGATGGCGAGTTGAAATCAGGTCGTCGTTTTCTGGTTTCTGTATTCTGGATCAAAATGTATCAGGCTGTACTCGAGATCGTTTTACTGGTCGGCGGTGCAGGCCTCGTATGGTATTTGTGGCAACAACAAGACATCACCCTCGGCCAGATCAGCCTTGTCCTGACATCATCCCTAATGGTGACAGATTACCTTTGGAGCTTTTCTAGCCAAGTTATCTCTTTGGCAGAGGACACAGGTAGCCTTTCAGAATCGCTCGACCAGATTAACGAAGATAAGGATAAGGTGATCCAGCTTTCCTCAACAGAAGAATTCAAACCTGAAAAAGGTGAGATTGTCTTTAATAACCTATCATTCGCCTATAATGCCGATGCACCTCTCTTCAAAGGTTTCCACCTTCACATCAAGGCGGGCGAGAAAGTCGGCGTTGTCGGTCCGTCAGGATCAGGGAAGACAACACTCGTGAAGCTTTTATTACGCTTCTATGATGTGGGTGATCAGGAAATCATGATCGACAGGCAAAATGTCGGCAAACTAGCACGTGGCTCAGTGAGACAAAATATCGCCGTTATTCCTCAAGACGCTAATTTGTTCAACCGTTCTGTGCTTGAAAACATCCGTTATGGCCGCCTTGATGCCAGTGATGAAGAGGTCTATGAAGCAGCAAAACTAGCCTATGCGCATGACTTTATCAAAAAATTGCCTGAAGGCTATGACACCATGCTCGGAGATCGCGGTACCAAACTCTCTGGGGGTCAGCGCCAGCGTATTGCTATCGCACGTGCTATTCTTAAAGAATCTCAAATTCTGATTTTGGACGAAGCCACCTCTGCTCTTGATACAGAATCCGAAGTCCTGATCCAAAAAGCGCTTCAGGAGATCATGAAGGGACGTACAGTTGTCGCCATCGCACACCGCCTATCCACCATTGCCGATATGGACCGCATTATCGTAATGCAGGACGGCGAAGTTGTTGAAGACGGATCGCATGAAGAGCTCTTGAAGAAAAAAGGCAGATATTTTGAGCTTTGGAATGCCCAATCAGGGTCTTTTATCAGCTAAGCACGCATTAAATTAAAAACAGAGATAATTAAACGATATGGTAGATATGCAAACGCTTATAATTCTGGGAACAATGATGGCTGGCTTTTCATTTAAACCAGGGCCGGGCATGCTTGCTTTCGCATCTCGCGCTATTTCTTCCAATGGCATGAAAGCTGTCGCCGCTTTTATGCTCGGCAATGCCCCTGTAAAAGCTTTTTTCTTATTTCTCGTCATTCTGGGGTATCACACGCTGGGCGATATACAACTTTTTGCCATGATTCTTATAAAATCAATGGCCGCCGTTTATATTATATGGATTGGCATTAAAGGACTCCAAAAAGACATGGAAAAGCTTGCTGATAATATCTCAGCGAAAAAAGAAAATAGCCTTAAAGATGATTTCATTGCGGGGTTCCTCATAACAGTCACCAACCCTTTTGACATTATTATTTTTGCTTCTGTATTACCGACACTCGTTAACCTTAATACAATTGGCTTTGGTGATTTTTGGGCTATCTATATAGCGCTCATGGTCGCCTATCTCGGGGTTGTACTCAGCTATACAATACCGCTTTCTCTAAGCAGAAAATTTTTATCCGAACAAAAGCTGATCTGGCTCAACCGTATTTCAAATTGTGCCATGATCCTTATTGGTATCATCATTGGTTTTTCTGCTCTGTTTTCCTCTTCACTAATCCCCACAGCTTAAGAAAATCCCAATAACATTAGACTTTCAAAGATAGCTTATATACTCTTTTCGCCATGACTGATCCTATTGCTATGTTCTCCGCTTTTGCTATCGCCTTATTCGTTTTGTGTATGAAACCGGGACCAGATATGGCCGCCGTGATCAGCCGCTCTTTATCTGACGGATTCGGTGCCGCCGCCGCGCTTATTATGGGCACAGTTGTTGCCGAACTCATTTATTTATGGCTCGTGTCTTATGGCTATTTCGCTTTTGCAGATCACATTGATTTAATCCAATTTATATTCCAAAGCATTGGTGCCACTCTTTTTGCTTATCTTGGCATTAAAGGGCTTCTTAATCTGAACAGTGGCTTACTTAAACAACAAAAAGAAAAACAAGTAGAAAAAGAAGCATTGCCAAAAGATATTCAAGGTCTTGTTCACTATGAGCATAAAACAACATCTGTTTTTGCAAATTTTATGACAGGGCTAACAGTGTGTCTCGGCAATCCAATTATTATGCTTTTTTACGCAACTGCTTATCCAGCCATGGTCGATTTGAGCGAATATAAATATTTTGTTGTTTATATATGCTCATTTCTTGTCTTTGTTTTTAACGGCGGGCCGTTATTCGTTATAGCGCTGATTGCGGGTTACATGCGTAATTACCTTAAAAACCCTCAAATCATAAAAACAATTAACTTAATTACCTCACTAATTTTCATTGGCTTAAGCATTACCATTGGACTTTCAATCATAGGTCCGATAAATTTTGCAGTAAATTAAGAAGAAATATTGAAAGACTTATAAAATGACTAAAGACATGAAGGATATTGTAGCGCTATGTAAGCGCCGTGGTTTTATTTTCCAAGCCTCCGAGATTTACGGCGGTATCAATGGATTTTGGGATTACGGTCCTTTAGGAACAGAGCTTAAGAACAACCTGCGCGACGCATGGTGGCGCGATATGGTGATTACACCGCCTATCGGCCCCGACGGCACACCGCTTGAAATCGTCGGCCTCGATTCTGCCATCATCCAAAACCCAAATGTATGGGTATCTTCAGGTCATGTTGGCGGCTTTACTGACCCTATGGTGGATTGTCAGGAAACAAAGAAGAGATACCGCGAAGACCACTTGCATGTAATTAAGGCTAGTGACGATGAATGGGTTGCGGTTCACGAAGAAGCAGAAGACAGCGAAATAGAAAAACGCTTTAAGAAGCTTAACATTAAACATGCCGAAGATCTTGAACGTACACCTCTGACAGATATTGCTCTATCTGACTATTCAAAAATATATGCACCCGATGCGAAAGAAAAAGGCACATTGTTAGAGCCAAAAGCTTTTAACCTTATGTTTGAGACCTATATCGGTGCGACACAATCTGATGATAACAAGGCTTATTTGCGCGGTGAAACAGCGCAAGGCATCTTCATTAATTACAAAAATGTTTTGGATAGCACACGCGTACGCGTACCCTTCGGTATTGCTCAAATCGGTAAGGCTTTCCGTAATGAAGTAAACCCAAGGAATTTTATCTTCCGCTCTCGTGAGTTTGAGCAAATGGAAATGGAATGGTTCTGTGATCCTGAAGACGCGCCGCAATGGTTTGAGTTCTGGAAAGAAGAACGCCAAAGATGGTGGAAATCTGTCGGCCTTAAAGACAAAGATATGATTTTCCGCGAACATGGTCAGGATGAGCTTGTTTTCTATTCTCAAGGTACATTTGATATTGAATATCAATTCCCTTTCACAGCCCCAGGCTATGGCGAGCTTGAAGGCGTGGCGTACCGTACAAATTACGATTTGACACAGCATCAAGAAGGCTCAAAAACAAAAATGGAATATATTGATCCGATGGATCCTAAGAACAGATATATTCCACATGTTATTGAACCCGCCGCCGGTTTAACACGCGGTGTACTTGCGCTACTTTGTGACGCATACACTGTTGATGAAAACCGCCCAAGCGGCGTCTTTTTAGATTTCACACCAGCCATGGCGCCTAAGAAAGCGGCTATATTACCGCTGACAGCTAAAGGTGAACACCCTGAGATAGCAACCAAGCTATATCTGGAACTTCGTAAGCATTACGCTATTGACCTTGATATCAAACAAAACATTGGTAAGCGCTATGCTCGTCAGGATGAGATCGGCACACCTTATTGCTTTACCATTGATGACGATACAGTAGCCAATGGCACTGTTACCGTGCGCGAACGAAACACTATGGCACAGGAACGCATCCATATCGACAAAGTGCTCGACTACTTGCGCGAAAAAATAGATGGATAAGGTGGGTAAATGAGCCTGCGTAAGACCAAAACAGTCAACAAACCTCATGATGAGGATAAAAAGTTTCTGCAAGGAACGCGAAATTATATGGCGGATTTTATCCGCTCTATCCGTATCGGTATGGAATTCCACAAAGCCGTATTCAAGCTCAGAAACACGTCAAACTGCGTTACTTTCTTCGGCTCAGCCCGTTTTGATGAAAATCATGAATGGTACAAGCTTGCCTATGATACAGCGTATAAGCTCGGCAAAGAAGGATACAGCATTATGACAGGCGGCGGGCCAGGCATTATGGAGGCGGCCAATCGCGGCGCACATGATGCAGGTGCTCCGTCCATCGGTTGTTCGATCCTTCTCCCATTCGAGGAAGAAGAAAATCCTTATACATCTTTAGACGTACACTTCCATTACTTCTTTGTCCGTAAAATGATGCTGATGAAATACTCACGCACATTCGTTATGTTTCCGGGTGGCTTTGGCACCATGGATGAGCTATACGAGGCGGCGACCCTCATGCAGACTGGCAAGATCGACGATTTCCCGATGATTTTTATGGGTAAAGAATACTGGCAGCACTTTAATACATTTGCCAAAAACGCATTCCTTGAGAACAACACTATTAGCCCTGAGGATATGCATTATCTAAAATACGTAACAGATAACGCCGATGAGGCTGTCGATATCATCCGCACAAACTCAACTGCGGACACGACCACTAAGGAAAACTAGACAGGGCCGCCTTGGCGTGTTGGTACATTTGGCAAGTGTGCCGTACGTGCTTTAGATTCTTCAATATCCGGATTAACACAATATTTTCCAACATATGTTTTAGGATGACCTGGATTGATTTTGCTATACTCACCGCCAACGAGCCATCTTAAGAACCACGATTTATGCCAGTTCTCTTTATTAAAGCCAAAAGCATAGACAGGTACGCTTAGTGCCGCCAAATCCGGCAATTCTTTTTGTACAGTGCCAAGGGCGCGGCGTTGGTTTGGCGCGAAAGTAATAATAGACACAGAATTGAAATCCGCTAGAACATCGCGGCAGTTAGCAATATTAGCGCCCGTATGCTTACTTTCTTCTTCAACAAAGATAATATCTTCTGCACGCACACCCATGGCGATCATTTCATCACGCATATATGCCGCTTCCGTTTCCTTGGCACGGAAGTCTTGGCCTTTAGCCGTATCTAGTGCTTCATCAATGCGCCCTGTTAGCGCAAGCCATAGCATCACTAAAGGTTCTTTAACTTGCTGACCACCAGATATAATGATTTTATCGAAAGCGCCGAACTTGTAGAGCTCAACTGTCTGACGCGCGACAGTGCCCGAAATACTTTTACACCCTAAAACAAAGGCCGCATCCGTTTTCTTAAGCGGCATGTCATAGAATAAGTGTTCGTTTATCGCGTCAATTTTCTTACCCATTTAGCATTCCTTATGGCCGTTAATGAACGGAGAATATACACAATGCCCAAAATTATGACAAGAAAATTACTCCACCGTTACGGATTTTGCGAGGTTGCGAGGCTGGTCAACATCCGTGCCCTTCACAACGGCTGTATGGTAAGCCAAAAGCTGAACAGGGATGGTATATAGAATCGGTGCCACAAAGGGGTGAATATCCCCGAGGGTGATATTCCATTTATAATTACCTTTAAGCTTTTCTGCGCCTTCCTCATCCGAAATCAAGAAAACAAGCCCGCCGCGCGCGACTGACTCCTGTACGTTACTCGCTGTTTTTTCGAATAAAGGCTCGTTCTTGGCATTAGCCACCACTACAATCGGCACATTGTCATCAATCAGGGCAATCGGGCCATGCTTCATTTCCCCTGCCGCATAGCCTTCGGCATGGATATAGCAGATTTCTTTAAGCTTCAACGCGCCTTCTAATGCGATTGGATATTGCGAACCACGGCCCAGATAGAGGACATCTCTAGCCTGTGCGACTTCACGGGCGATTTTAAGGATCGCCTCGTCATGATTGAGGATATCTGCGGCCACGGCTGGAATAGCTCTGAGTGAACGGGCCATTTCTTTAAGCTCTGCATCTGAAATAGATTGGCGTTGTTTGGCCAACGCCAGTGTCAAACATGCGAGCGTCGTATATTGCGTTACCGTCGCCTTCGTTGAGGCCACAGCGATTTCAGGTCCGGCCAGCGTACGGAGAACAAAATCACTTTCGCGCTCAATTGTGCTTTCAATCGTATTCACAATCGAAATGATTGTCTGGCCCTGCTTGCGGCAATAACGCAAGGCTTCAAGTGTATCTAGTGTCTCCCCGCTTTGTGAAACAAAGATACAAACGCCGCCCTCAGGCAGTGGCGCTTCGCGGTACCTAAATTCCGAGGCGATATCAACTTCACATGGGATACGCGCAATTTGTTCCAGCCAATATTTCGCCAAAAGCGAAGCATAATAGGAGCCGCCGCAAGCAATCAGCGTAAGACGCGTCGCTTTTTCCATCGACTTAACCACGCCCTCAGGCATCGTGATCTCACCCGTTGCTGGATTAATAAATGAATTGAGCGTATCGCCGATAACCGTTGGCTGCTCATAGATTTCTTTGAGCATAAAATGCGGGTATTCGCCCTTACCCGTCGTCGCACCGCTTTGCGCCGTCACGCGAATTGTACGCTCCACCTGTACGCCTTTTGGATCAAATATTTCTGCGCCACTTCTACTCAAGACAACACGGTCTCCATCTTCTAGGAAGCATATATTTTTTGTCAGTGGCGCCAACGCATATGAATCAGATGCCAGATACATCTCACCCTCACCGTACCCTACGGCGAGCGGTGTACCTTGGCGTGCGCCAATCATCAGGTCTTTTTCACCAGCAAAAAGGATTGCTAATGAGAAAGCCCCTTCAAATCGATCCAGCGCCTTAAACGCCGCGTCTTTTGGCGACAAGCCTTCATTCAGGTATAGGGTAATAAGGTGGGCGATGACTTCTGTATCTGTTTCAGATTCAAAGACGCGGCCTTTTTCCGTGAGTTCTTTTTTCAGTGAAACATAGTTCTCGATAATACCGTTATGTACCACAGCTACTTTATCCGTAGCGTGAGGGTGCGCATTTTCCGACGAAGGAATGCCATGGGTAGCCCAACGTGTATGCCCGACACCTGACGTCCCCGCAATAGGAGAGTCTTCGAGCACCTCATCCAGATTTGCCAATTTCCCCTTAGCGCGGCGGCGTTGTATCTGGCCATCAACAAGGGTCGCAATGCCAGCTGAATCATAGCCTCTATATTCAAGGCGTCTTAAGCCCTCCACTAATAATGGCGCCGCTTCCTTCTCCCCCAAAATACCAACAATACCGCACATACTCTGCTACCTTTTATAAATATTTATTATCTTTGATGATTTAAGCCTAGAGCGTCACCGCCCAGCTGTAACCTCACAAAATATTGCGAATCCTTACAACCATCTTGACATTTTTACATTATAGGAATATATTCATAAACCATAAACACCACCACTGCGCCCTCAGCGCAGTTTTTTTATGCCTAAAATATATGGAGTTCCTTACATGGCAAATTTTCATTCGCATAAAAGGTATTGGCAGAGCCCTTAACGGTTTCAAGAAGCTTAAAAAAATTGCACAGCATGCGGAAGCACCATTCCGAGAGTTTTTGGATGCATATTACGAATATCTGTTAGTAAGAAATCATTATTTAGAAATGAAAAAGGACCAGAAATATTATGATATTGAAATCAAAAAAACTCAGCAGATCATCACATCTTTAAGGACCGCGCTTCAAAATTGCCATAAATCATCGTGACGCAGCTTCTTTTCGGAGCTTTTCTTTCCAATCAAGAACCAAAAAGTAAAATTCTTTCTCATCTTTCTCATTGAAAGAAAAACCTGTGATGTCCATAAGCGCATCACACATTTTAAAGTAAATTTTATCCTCGTTTCGAACAGCACAGTATTTTTGGGCGAGCTCATAAATTTCGCTTGAAGTTTTTGAGCATAACTCAATTGCCCAATCTTTTTGTTCGTGACGCAGCTCCTTATAAGAAATATTAGAGTCAGAATATTTGTCTATATATTCAATACATTTGGAGTCTTTTCTATAAGCCGAAAAAAAGTATAGATACCGATATCTATAGTACGCCAAACTAATTTTTTTATAGTCCGCTTTGTCTTGCTTACTCAAATAATCACCAATGACAATAGCGTAAGAAGGCTCAGGATTCTTCCAAAAAAGCTGGGAAACAATCGAGACATATTCAGCTTCATAATTCCCGTCTGATTGCTTTATATCACTACCTAAGAAAGCGATATCTACATCCAGATCACGATCTATATAACTTTGCATCCAGCATAGTTTTTCGTCATCACTAAAAAACGGCCAAGCCTCGTATGGAAGAGGCGCACTTTCCTCTTCTGTAGACGATGCCTGTATATAGCGCTCAACCTTTTTATCAAATGACGCAGGGCATTCTAATGTGTACAGACCATAATCCAGTGGTTCGCCATGTTTAATGTCTACTGGCAACCAACTCACAAGAGATAAGGCCTGCAATAAAACTATAATGGTTTCCATGGTACTACGTACCTCTATTTCTTTGACTTATTGCGGTCTTTCGCCCAGCCTGATAGAAGTTTGCCGCGCGTACGGGCAATCACGAGAGACTCTTTTTCGACATCTTCGGTTACAGCAGACCCCGCCGCAATATAGGCGCCCTCACCTACGGTTAGCGGTGCAATCAATGTTGAGTTAGAGCCGATAAAAGCACGGTCCTTAATGATAGTCTTGTGCTTATTAATACCGTCATAGTTACAAATAATCGTTCCTGCACCAATATTGACGTCTTTATGGAGGACTGCATCACCCAAATAGGTGAAATGCTTGGCTTTCGTCCCTTTGCCTATTGTCGAGCGGTTCACCTCGACGAAGTTGCCCACCTCTACATTCTCAGACAAATTCGTGCCGGGGCGTAGACGGGCAAATGGCCCAATTTTGCTGTTCGCACAGATATATGATCCTTCGATATGGGAGAAGCCTTTGACGATACAGCCTTCTTCAACCGTAACGCCTTCACCGAAAATCACGCTTGGTTCAATCGTGACATCCGCCGCAATTTGCGTGTCAGCAGCAAAATACACCGTAGCAGGGTCTTGCATTGTTACCCCTGCATCCAAAAACTTCATACGCTGGCGATTTTGAAAAATCATTTCAAGCTCAGCGAGTTGGTCGCGCGTATTAACGCCAAGCAGGCTTTCATCATCGCCCTCGACGACGACGGAAACACGACCCTCTTCTTTCGCAATAGCAATCAGGTCAGGAAGCAAATATTCTTTTTGCGCATTATCATTGGATAATTTCTCAATCCATGTGTGAAGACCTTCGCCGTCAAAACAGTACACACCGCCATTACACAAGCTAATCGCTTTTTGCGCATCCGAAGCATCTTTTTCTTCGACAATGCACTCGACATGGCCTTCGTCGCTTAAGACTATACGGCCATAGCCTGTCGGCTCATCTGGCATCATCGCCATAATTGTTGCGGCTGGATTATCCCCTTGCGCATGACGCGCGGCTAAGTCACCGAGCATATCCGCCGTAATCAGCGGCACATCACCAGAGAGCACCATCACTGTGCCCTTAAAATCTTTAATCTCAGACAGCGCAGTTTTAAGCGCATGGCCTGTACCAAGGCGTTCTTTTTGGATCACTACTGTATGCGGCTTTGCCGCTTCTTCCACCGCAGGCACGTCAGGGCCAACAACACATATTATATGCTTAGGTCTCAACGTTTCTGCCGTATCAATCACATGATTAAGGAGCGGTTTATGCGCTATTTTATGCAACACTTTAGGGATAGAAGAACGCATTCTCGTTCCCTTGCCTGCCGCCATAATTACGATGCTAAGATCCTTTGTCATCCCTTTAAATTACAGCGTTTGGATAAATTATCAATTTATTTATTTTTCGATCCATTCTTAACGTTTTGTTTAATAATTTCAGACATATTACATAACAAGAACGACAAAAACACGGGAAAGGACGGGCGTTAGATCATGGAAATGAGTGTGAAACAATTCTTAGACAAGACCGGCTTAAATGAAGACCTTCACCCCGGCGAAATCAAATTTAAAAAACATATCGGCGAAAAAGAAAGCAACAGCTATACCGTCGTTTATGACTGGAAATCAGATCCGGCTAAAATTCGCGTTGAAGTACGCCCTGGGCTTTCAGGATATATGCCGCTGGCAAAGGATTTAAAGAAATATGCATTATGGCTTCAGACCGAAAACTATGTCGAGTTTGAACCAGAAACAATTCACTAATCCGTAAGAGAAGAATATGAGCAATAGAGGCTCATTGTGGGAGGCTAAAAATGGCAAATAAACAAAAAAAACATAACGATGATGATGCAATGGCAAGCAAAGGCAAAGTCACGGGCGGTAAATGGATGGGCCGCGTAATCGAGGCTGCGCAGAGACTGTCATATAATGTTGGTATGGGCGTTGGTGCTGCCTCAGCAGGCGGTAAAATGCTCATCAGCGACCTAATGAATGCCATTAAGGAATTGGCAACAGATCATGTTTCGGATGCACACAAAATCGGCGCATCTATAGCAGGCAATGCCGGGGCTCATGTGGAGAAGCTTGCTGGGCTAGGGCAAAAGCCCTATGCCAGCAATGATAGTCCAAGCATCGGCGGGCAGCTTGCAAACGCTTTTAAGGCCGGCGCGCGCGATGGCGAAAAGAAAATGCGCGGCCTGAAACGGGCAAAGAATAACGCTAAAACACAGTTTTCTTCTGCTTAAGCATAAAAAATTAATTTATCTCCAAATAAATAATAAACAGATGAACCAGACTCTTTTAAAAAAGTGTCTGGTTTTATCTTGCGCGTGTCTGTTCCTTCATTTCATTGTTTTACATAATTATTTCTTGCAATGCCTATGATTTTAGGGTAATAATATAAACCTAATACAACAATTTTGACGTAAGTGAGAATGACTATGGGTCTAAAAGATGTAAAAAGTATGTGTATCGCTGGTTTTGGTCTTGCCACCGCCGCGCTTGGCGGTTGTGCCTCAACCGGCCATGAAGTGCCTTACACAGGAGACACATTCCCAACATTCCACGGCGCATATAATCAATCCGCATCCAGCCCTTATAGTACATTGTCTTTTGCCGATAGCATGCTTGATCATTTTTTCCGCATGAATCCGGCTGGCAGTCCGGGCCGCTTGGAACTCGCACGTTTGGTTCGCCAGAACACCGTGGATGTATATGTGCCAACAACCCAGTTTTATACTAATGACCGCGGCGAAGTCACACGCCAATCTATCCGCCGCGCCTCTGTCTGGAACCCTGATACTCAGGAGCCTTTAAAAATCACACGTGAGGGCGGTTTCTATATTCTAGCGCACCAGAGTAATGATGAAAATCTGGATGGCTTCCCTGCATTCGCAGCTCTTACAGAAGGAAGACATGTTCAGCCAGCCGCTCAGATGCGCTTATCAAAGCCTTATGAAATACAAAAATGCGAAACAACCGGAAGAGCTGCACTGGAAAGAAATGAACAACGTTTGGGAAGTCTTGAATCAATAACACCACGTGAAGCTTTCTCCATTCTCGCAGCACAAACTGCTATGGCATATTACACTGTTGAACGCTATGCGGAAGATTACTATATTAGAAACAGTTTGCCGCAAGACCTTAATATTGCCGCAAATATCATCGAATATACACGTCCCTATTCATGCGTTAAAGAGCCAGGTAGTAGATACCGCGTACGCGATGGTGTCGTCTCTTCGATGAACGAATACAACCCTAGAAGACACACCCCATATGGCACACGGGAACAACAAACGGACATGTACTACAGCTATAATGTAAGCATTGCCTATGGTGCCCAACCTCCTGCGCCTAGCCGTCCTTAAATTGCTTTGCTTTTACTATTTAGCGTTTTAGAAGCTCCAGAATAACGGGATGACCAACATCGCGACAATCCACATGATGATATTCATGGGGACACCGACGCGCAGGAAGTCCGTAAACTTATAGCCCCCTGCCGCATAGACAAATGTATTTGTCTGA
>MDTG01092707.1_pt1 | contig 14560 bp, 20 predicted proteins | sample 811421 | NCBI WGS metagenome assembly MDTG01 (sample SAMN05326645, study PRJNA326480) | marine metagenome | isolation source: seawater | place: Pacific Ocean: South East | collected 2011
ACATTGTGGGTATACAAACCGAACAACCTATTTACATGTAGATGTAAAGGGTAAATGAATATGATTTATTCGAATATTAAAAGGACTCAAAACATCGACTAAAATCTAAATAAGCACAGTCATAGTAGTATTTATGAATCAAAAAAATAAATACAAAGATACAAAACAGATAACTATCAAAATGGGTTAAGGCTTTATACTTTGGTAAACAAAGAGACCAGATATCCAAATTTCATCCTCAAGAAAATAAAATAAGAACGAATATAGGCTAGATGTCAATAGCAAAAGTTTTTTCTAATTTTGCCTTAATTTGCTTCAAAGACGGTGATGAAAATTTGAGAATTTTCATATAAAACCCAAAGATTTTAAAACAAGCCAATGGAACAAAAAATGTTAGCAAAAGAGTTTTCGTAGTAATCATGTTACCGTTATAAGCCAATTCATTGAAAAACGCTGCAATATTACTTGTTAAAGGTATTTATAAACTCAAGGGTAACGAATAAAAATTAGTTAAGGTCAAGAGGTTATTAAAGGATTAACCGAATAAAGACAATGGAAGATAGGAAAGATCTCAAAGCTCTTGTTTATCAGGTAGCTGCTGCAACGGATAGGGGGCAAAGAATGAACGCGATGATTGCTCCAATGTATCAAGAGAAATTATTAGAGATGAAAAAGCTAGTAGAAGCACTGATGCCACTATCAGATGAAATAACGCAAAGTTCAATTGAAGGGGAATGGGAACTGATATACTCATCAGTTGAATTATTTAGAAGCTCTCCATTCTTTTTAGCCATTGAAAAAGCACTAAATAACAAAACAAAAAGCGATTTATTTTTCAAACTTCATCTTTTACAAGTCGGATCATTTGGTTTGTCAACAGTAGGAAGAGTAGGCCAATATTTGAACTTCAATACAGGAGAAATGATCTCTACATTTGATACAACAATCTTTGGTCTTACGACTATCCCTATTCTTGGTTGGTTTAAGCTTTTACCTACCTTTGGTGGGCGCGTTATAACACTAGCGAAGGGACTTCAACTAAAAGACAAAAAACTTTATATGGAATTGGAAAAGACCAAAGTATCTGAGGTTCCTGGACTTGGGAAGATTCCACTTTTAAGTAGTATTCTCATGGAAAGATGGTATCCAGTAAACACTGTTTGGAAATTATTACCATGGAATAAAGAATGTCCAAATTGCGAGCTAAACTTGATCTACGTTGACGATGATTTAAGAATCATTAGAGATATGTACGGCGCATTATTTGTATATATCCGTCCATCAATTCCGCTTCTAGATCAAACAAAAATATAATTTATTGTTCTTTTAGTCTCTTGTATGAAGCAGTCTTATAAAATTTGTTGTAGAAATCCTAGAGAAGAAATTCCACCATTATTTAAAGAATTAAATGGAAAACCCAGATGTCATAGTAATTGGAAGTGGTATAGGGGGGTTATGTTGTGCAGGTTTACTCGCCAAGGCAGGTAAAAAGGTTCTAATTCTTGAAGCTCATTCAAAACCAGGAGGCGCTGCTCATGGTTTTGAAAAGAATGGCTATAAATTTGAATCTGGCCCATCTCTTTGGAGTGGAATAGGAACATGGCCTACAACAAATCCTTTAGGACAAGTCCTTAAAGCCCTTAATCAGAAAGTTGAGTTGATTAAATATCAAGATTGGAATGTTCAAATTCCTGAAGGAGATTACACAATCGGAGTAGGGAACAAAGAATTTAATGATCAGATCAATTCAATTAGTGGCAAGGATGCAATAAAAGAATGGGAAAATTTCACTCAAGTGATTAAACCGATTGGAGCGGCTGCAAATTCAATTCCTTTATTAGCTCTTAATCAAAATAAAGACACTGTTTTCCAGCTTTTACAACGTAGTAAAACACTTATCACACACTTGAAATCGTTTAAATACTTGGGAGGTGCTTTTGGAAATTTAGTTGATGATCACCTTAAAGATCCATTTTTAAGAAATTGGGTTGACTTACTTTGTTTTCTTATAAGTGGTTTGACAAAGGATGAAACGAATGCAGCAGCAATGGCAACCCTTTTTGATGATTGGTTTAAACCTAATGCCTACTTAGAGTATCCAAAGGGCGGAAGTGAATCAATTGTCAAAGCACTTTTAGAGGGAATTCATTCATTTGGAGGACAGATCCGAATCAACTCAAAAGTCAAACAAATCCTGGTAAAAAGAAAAAAAGCAATCGGGATTGAATTAGAAAATGGACAAAAGATTTTTGCAAATTATGTTGTTAGTAATGCTGATATTTGGAATACAATAGAATTACTACCAAAAGATGTAGCGCAAAGATGGAGAGCACGCAGATCAAAGACACCAAAATGCAAATCATTTCTCCATATGCATCTTGGCTTTAAAGCAGAAGGACTAAAAAATATTCCACTTCATTCAATTTGGGTTGATGATTGGTCAAAAGGTATTACTGCTGAAAGAAATATAGTCGTTTTATCTATCCCCTCGACATTAGATTCAACAATGGCACCATCTAATCGTCACATGCTTCACGGCTATACACCTGCCAATGAGCCTTGGGAGAATTGGGAAAACCTAAGGTATGGAAGTAGCGAATATGAAAAAGTAAAAGAAGAAAGGTGCTCAGTATTTTGGAAACCAATAAAAAAATTAATACCTGACATTGAGAAAAGAATCGAAATAAAAATGCTAGGGACTCCTCTTACACATCAAAGATTTTTAAATACAAACAGTGGGAGTTATGGTCCTGCTTTATCAGCTGCAGAGGGCCTTTTCCCAGGGAACAAATGTCCAATTAAAAACCTATTATTATGTGGGTCTAGCACATTCCCTGGCATCGGAATACCTCCTGTGGCCGCTAGTGGTGCGATGGCAGCCAATACAATTCTTGGCTCTAATTTTCAAAGAAATCTATTACAAGAACTTGGAATATAAATTACGACTATAACTTTTAGACGAGTTCTGATATTAAGACTCTATTATTCACTGACATATGAAATCAGTATGAATTTGATTGTTGGTTTTTACTTCACTTATTAACTAAAGTAATTATTAGAAATATAATATAAAGCTCTATCGAACAGCTAACACCTTTAATTTTTTATCACGTTTGGGTTTTATTATTCTTAAACTTACATTCAAAATTATAAAAATTGGTAACTAATGAACTAGTTATCAAAAGTTTATTTCTTATAGTATTTACTCTCAAAGTGGAGTTTGTATAAGAAGTCCCTATCCCCTTTTTTTGAAGAGAGAGTTTATTTGTATTTACGAGTTAATATTTCATAATTTACCTTTATTAAAGTTACTATTTATTGGAGGAGAAAGCATCCAGTGAGTAGTAAGAGATTTAGGACCAAGTTTTTAAGAAAAAAACAATAACATTAGTAACTTCTATAATTCCTTCTATTTATAAAAAGTTAAATTAATAAAAAGCCTCACCCTAAAGAATCTATTAACAGTCTATTAGTAATAAATACATCCGTAATTCTATCGATAGATTTAAAATGATTTACCAAGTTTAATAGAGATAATCATGAGGTGAGCCATGAAGAGAGAACCATCATCAAATGTCCTTGAGAAAATTGATGTAGCCAAAGAAAGAATCAAGGAACTACAACTAATGATCAATCATTGGCAAGGGAGTGAAGTTGTTAGTTTTTGGGATAATGAATGCTCTATGAATCCATCCTCGCCTGCATGCCTTCTCTTTAATGATTAATCATTCTTAGCTAAAAAGCTAAAAGCCTAAAAACAGTTATTCTAGTTAGTCAACTCTGGAATCATTTGTTTTTTGACAAGCGTAGTCTTATAAACATAAATAAAGATTTTTAATTGAGCACATGCAGAAATTTATTTATGGTTGTGTAATCTTCATCTCGGAACTCATGATTTAAAAATAATTTTTCTAAAGTAAATAATATATTGACAAAAAATGCCTGCTCTATCAAAAATCGTGTCATCTAGTGACTTTAAAGATTGGTTCCCATTGAACGATACTGTTATGGGAGGGTCAAGCGAGGCAGTTTGCAAAACCTCCTCAAAAGGACTTTCACTTGAAGGTGTAGTGGTTGAAGAGAAAGGTGGTTTTGTTAGTTGCAAATCTCCATTATTCTCACCAGTTTTAAATCTTTCGGATTATCAAGGATTTGAATTGAAAATCGATGGTAGAGGACGAACTTTAAAATTTGGTGTCTCATGTAAATATGGAATTTTGTCTATTAATGAATTTTTTTTAGATAAGTCACCAGGTGGTCTTAGATGGGTCAGTGAAATAGAGACAAAGAAATTTGGAACCACCATTGTCAAAGTTCCTTTTGTTAGCCTAGAACCTACCGTTCTTGCAAAAAAGATTTCTAGATCAATTAAATTCAAATCAGAGTCTATATGTCAATTTCAGTTATTACATTCTAAATTCGGTAGACCCGGAGAGCTTAATCCTGGCTTTAAGTCGGGCAAAATCAACTTTCTCTTACAATCCATTAGTGTCTATTGACTATTTCAAAAAAACTATAATTTTAAAATATTTTCAATTAATTAGAATAATGAAACTTAATTTTGATGAAAAGATTGTTTCGATCTGCTGAATAGTAAGATATAAACTAGTTCTTTCGAAAGATTATTTGTTGTATATACTTTTGAATACTCTTTGAATAGCCTTCAGAGGGTCATTAGTCTATATTTCTAAGCCTATTAATATGAATAATATCGATTTACCTCCGATATGTGGAGATGAAGCTGGAATCAAAGAAATAGTTAATAAAAAAATAGATAGAAAAGAATTCAAATCAAAATCAAATTTAGAGTATATCAATTCAGCGTTTGCATGTGCCCTCCATATGCATCAACCAACTATTCCAGCAGGAGAAAATGGAAAGCTCATTTCACATTTGCAATATATGTTTGAGAACATCTCGGAAGGAGACAATCATAATGCTGAGCCGTTTGCCCAATGTTATAAACGTCTAGGTGAAATAATTCCAAATCTGATAGATGAAGGATATGATCCTAAGATAATGATTGACTACTCGGGAAATCTTCTCTGGGGTATAGAGCAAATGGGTCGTGAGGATATTTACGCATCATTAAAACTCTTAACTAGTGATAAAACTATTTATCCACATGTGGAATGGCTTGGAACTTTTTGGAGTCATGCTGTTGCTTCTTCAACGCCGCCTTCTGATTTTAAATTACAGATTACAGCTTGGCAGCACCATTTTTCAAAATTATTTGGAGAGGAGGCATTGAGACGAGTAAATGGATTTTCACTTCCTGAGATGCATCTTCCTAACCATCCAGAAGTTCTTTATCAATTAATACGAGCTATCAAAGAGTGTGGATATCATTGGATAATGGTTCAAGAACATAGTGTTCAAAATTTAGATGGCTCCAACTTGAGAGCCGAACAGAAATATATTCCTAATATGCTCAAGGCTCAAAATAATAATGGAGAAACGGTATCAATACTCGCTCTAATAAAAACTCAAGGGTCAGATACAAAACTTGTAGGACAAATGCAACCTTATTACGAGGCACTCGGCCTTTGTAAGCAAAGAATAGGGAATAAAAATATTCCTTCACTTGTTTTGCAAATAGCTGACGGAGAAAATGGTGGCGTAATGATGAACGAGTTTCCTAAAGCTTTCATTCAGGCGTACAAAAATATTGGCCCGAAAAACAATGCGAGTCCAACAATCGCGATGAACGGATCGGAATACCTTGATTTCATAAAAAATTCAAATATCAGTCAAGAGAAATACCCTGTAATACAAGCAGTAAATCAACATAAAATATGGAAAAAGATTCTAGGGCCCATAACACCAACCTCAACTGAAAAAGCTATTACAGAATTAAAAGAGGAAGATCAATCATTCTCTTTGACAGGGGCAAGTTGGACTAACAGTCTGAGCTGGGAAGATGGATATAAAAATGTTTTAGAACCAATTACTAAACTTAGTGGTTATTTCCACCAAACATTTGACCATTTAGTTAAACAAGATCCCTTGGTAACAAAAAACCAAAGATATCAAGAAGCACTCCTTTATCTATTGCTGTTAGAAACAAGCTGCTTTAGGTACTGGGGACAAGGTAGATGGACTGAGTACGCTAAATCAATATACGAGAGAGGCAAAAAGGTACTTAAAAGTTTTGAAGTCTAGAATCTTGTAAATGTTGAATTACTTGATTTTTGTAAAGTGATCAATCAACAAATAGAAATAACCAGCGAAAATTAATTTTATGCGTTATCCTCAGCGATCAAAGCTTAAAAAAAATGACTAGCGCAAGTTTTGATAAAAACGGATTGGATAAAGCAGGCATTCATTGGATGCAGTATCTTTCCATGACATCAATGTCATTGCTTATCTTTCTTATAGCGTTAGATAAAGCAGTACCTAGCTTCCATCATTTTGTTCTTCTATCAATGGCAAAAGCAGGAATCATCTGTAACGGGATAAATTAATAAACATCTTTTCACTAAATGCTCAAAGTTTGCTTACTGATTCATTTCAAAAGAGATGTAGTCCTAAATATATTAAACTAGAATCAGATTTAAATAATTAATAATATCCAATGATGAAGGAAAAATTTAATCCAGACAATGATATTTTTGATCCATCAGAGGATTATTTTAGTAAAAAAGATGACTTATATGAGAAGGAAAAAGAAGAATATTTCACAGAGGAGACATTAATACCGCCTCATTATTAAATGAACTAAAAAGAATTTATAATATTTATATTGCCCTAGTTCATTAATTATCTATAGGAATGAATGTGCCCTCTGGATATAGCCTTGAGATTGCATTGAATTGCCTTAATCTTTGTCTTTCCCTATCAAGGTTGACTTTACGATTAAGAACTAAAATATTGTGAACCATCCATAGTAAAAAGCCAACAAGCCAATACCATGAGATTGGATGAGCCAATTTCAAAAAATTCATCTAAATACACAATGGCGAATTTGAAAATTATTTTCATAAGTATTTAAACCTTTTGTTATTAACCCAACATCAAAGGAACATCTAAAAATGATTATGAACATCATTTCACTTTATTTAAATCGCAACATTACTCACTAAGAGAGGATTATAAGATTGATATTAATTATATGGTAAAATCTTCCATTAATAAATAAAAGCTCTTTAAGTTTTTCAACCTTTCCTGAATTATTTATAAGCTTTTCCTTTATTATAGTTAAAGAATTATATATTATAAATAAATTTTATCTATGAGATAATTCTGATAATTTCTAAATCTAAAGATTAGAGTAAAAAAATTCACTGGGGTAAGTATTTATCAAATAAATTTCTAAAAGTAGGAAGTTTTCAAATGCCTTTCCATACATATTATTTGGCAATCATTTTCATCGGCAGTACTGGATATTGAGCAATAAGTAACACATTCTAAATAATCATCAATAGGATCTGCTTGAACTTTGGATTTAGTATCAATTGTATTCATAGAAAGTGCAACCTGCATATTGATAATTTATCCTTTCTTTTTGTTTTATTCATCGGTATTACTTACTAATCTATAAAGAGAAGGAATAATATTAAAACAATATTGGATTTTAAATAAATTTTTCCTACTTTCTCCATTTTATTCTTATTCCTACTCTTTTTCTTATTGCCTTTATTGGAATCATATCTTTCATTTGCTCATCAATTTGTTTTCTAATCAAGCTCCTTAGTAAATTAATGAGTACAAATAAAAGTAAAAAAGATAAAATAAACATTCCAAAGGCAAATAATGAATAAGTATCCATCTAGATTTCTCTATAAATAGCCCACTCATCTCCATCAGCCTTTACCTCAGACAACAAAGCAACAGCTATATCAGATTCATCAAATCGTTTGACAATAATCTCTTTACCTCCGATATAAGGATCATTGAACTCAGATTTAGATCGATTAGCTTCTGTCTTCTCTTGTGGCGTTAATGATTCAAGAATCTTATTCCAGATATCATCATCAGAAGCAAAAGGAGGGACAGAAAACTTACTTAGACTATTTTCTTCTTTTGGATCCATATGACCTATTAAAAATTCTTCATGGCGATGTGTCTAAAATTTACCATCTAATTCCCAGCCTTTATTTCTTTGACTTCATTAACTAGTCTCTCTTGCCTTTCAGTAGTAATAAAGCCGAAGGATTCACAGTCATTAATGTCTTGAATAGGATCTGTTAATCCATCATGTTTCTCAAGCCAGCCCTCTGTACAGCCTTTACATGCTAAATCATTTAAGTCTTTAGCTAAAGACTTTGCTTGTAATTTATTCATTCATTAAAAGAATTGATACTTATTTATAGCTAATTTAGAATTATTTTATAAGTCGGTGAAAGTAACTTGATACAAGAAAATAAAAGTTATGCAACGTCTTTTTTAATTTCTCTATACATAGAAATATCAATAGGTCGGTTTACATCAGATTGGAAATCAACAATGTCTTGATAGATCTCAGTTGGTAGAGGTTCCATTTCACTTCTTGAATAACATTTGCTGTTGTCTATCTTTTTCATTGAAAACCTGATGCTCAGGCGATCAAAGATGGACATAGTCAAACTAATGGGTTGAACCAGTTATATCGTTAGAGTCCATAGATGCAATACGCAAGAACTACTATGGTGATAATTAAATGGGAGCTCAGGAATTAGCGAGTCATAATCTCTCAAGCATTCGATTCTTGGATAGTAGGAATCGAATGCTTTTTACCATCTGGGCTTATATATATATTCTCTTTCCCAAATTCCGTATCTATGATTCTTTCAAAATGAGTTCCCTTAGGAAGAAGATGAAAATATTTCTGAGCTCTGTTCATAACAATAATATAGCTACACAAAAATAACTAGAATTTAAAAGAACCACAATGAATTGATTGTTTTTAAAAAGTAATGAACTAGCTATTTAATTTTTCTAACTCAGTTAACAATCGTCCGACTCTCGTTCCATTAACTCCAAGATCGCCTCCGCCATATCTTGATGCCGACTTGATTTGAATCTTATTCCCAAGTTTAAAGATTTCCAAGTCATCTGGAAATCTGAAAATCAAGCTTCGGCAGACACCTTTCCAATAATAATCGTTGTTCTCTAAAACTTTGGTTCTAGGAAATTCCTGAGCAATAGAGACTAGCTGATCAAAAGTCCTATCAACATTCTCATATTCGTTTTGAACGAAAACGCAATTTAGAGGATTTAAACAGGGAGCAAGGCCCGATTGAGGAGATGGCATTTACTTATATCCAAGAAATTTGATCATAAAAAAAATTTTAGACCCCCATCATTATCTTGTTAGGAATGATTCATTTAAATATTATGTATAGTTCTCCCTACCTCAAACAACCAATTTAAATAAAACTCTTCTCTAGAATGATTAATATTTCAACGGCTAAAAATTGAAAAGATTAGACAAAACGGGGATGGTATTAATTGTATTTAGTGTCGCTTCCACTCTTCCTTATCAATTTCATTATCTATCTTCAATGAGTTAATTGAGTCAATTCCTTTCTCTATAAATTGAATTCAATAGAGGTCTTCTTATCAAAGGGGGTTCTTTTATTGAATATCCAATCCAGATAAATCCAATTATTTCCTCTAATATTGGGTCAATTTCTGCTATTTGATAAGTATTAGGGTCTCTAGTAATTTTTCCAGTTGACCACTTGTAACCAACACCATCTGCAACTAGTGAAAGTGACAAGTTTTGAATTGCACATGCACAGGCTGCATAATCTTCGAGTTTTTGCACCTGATTATCTGAACGTACTTGTGTTGCGACAAGCAAATGAGAAGGATTTAGGATTTTTTCATTAATTTTTTTCAAATTAAATTCATCTATTGGCTTATCACCAAACTTCAAAGATAAATGCAGTTGACAAAGAAGTTCTCGTTTATTTACACCAAGGCTAGTAAAACGCCAAGGGAATGTCATTCTGTGACAGGGCGCATAGTTAGCTGCATCTATTGATCTTTCAATTACTTCGTTAGGAACTTTTTTCTTGGAAAAGATATGAATTGTTCTTCTTAGTTTAATTGCCTGACTTATTTTCATGTTTTTCTTGATGAGAGTAATTTGAATTCTACAAGTGCTTCTAATACCAACATATTTTAGCGGACTGTATTTCTAAAGATTCTATATATTTATTCAATAAATATAACTGTTATGGATAACTTTTAAATGATTATCAGCTTATTAAGCGGCTTGATGAGATATGAGATTTGATGATTTTGAAAATATTGAGACAACTTGACCCTTTGGTGTCTTGTAAACGCGTTCAACAATTTCACCATCATTGATAATCACCTTCGTGTTAAATGAGCCTTTAGGTATGTATTCAGGTTTGGTTCCTAGAATTTGCTTTAATTCTGGATAATGGTCGTTAGGCTTAAGAAACTCCTTCAACTCAGGGTGAAGATCTAAGAGTTTGTCATCAAAGGTCTTAAACCTTTTCATTAAAACCATTTCTGAAGAAAACGTTATGTATGACTTTTAACTTACTAATTTCAACTCGTAAAGACCATATAAAATAAAATCTATATAAATTAACCACTCTCCCAAGCGATAACAGCGTTTATTTATATTTAGATAGAAGCTACTTCAGATGATGATTTGGATTTAAAACTTCATGATTTCTATTAGACAAAACTGACTTTGTAAATACAGTAATAGCAGCAATACTTGGTGTAATTGGTAAGAACAAAAACAGAGCCAATAAACTGCTAGATGATTTGAATGATTTCTGCATTCATTTTAAAAACACTAAATATTATTCTCGAAAAATTTTTAGTAGGATGCGTGTACGGTTTCCCAAAAATAGATATATACTAATTTGACCTGTAATAGCATCTAAAAACTTTCGGCCTTTTCCAGAGAATTGAATAAATAGCTTCAAGAGCTTTTTGAGTTTTTGGAAGTTTGCAACTCGGCCATGACTTTTCATTAATCATTTTGATTATTTAAGAGTCAATTTTCTTTCTACATCATCTACCATCCAAAAGGCCAGAGTAATTGAACTCAAGCACTAATACGTATAAACAAGATAGATTTCAATATGAAACATTCTCAGTAAGAACAACATCAATAAGGAAAGGATATATCCCTCACCCTCTTAAGCATCTTGTTTAATATCTTTCGTATTTAATACCTCTATAAATCAAAAATACTGGGACTTGCTTGCTTACATCTGCTTGCCTGGAAGTATAGATGCTACGCCTATAACTGAGTTCTACCGTTTTTCTTTTAGTAACTTTTTTTTGCTGGAGATACTCTTTACCTCTGTAAGTGAGAATAGTCATTCCTTTCTTGCTTTGTAGCTCAAGACCCCGTTCCATGTCTTAAGTCTTACTGCGGCTTTGAATCAGCCGAACGTAATTCAACATTAGCAGAAAACTCATTAAGCCTTGTTCCACACATTAAAAGACATCACTGAATATCTTGTTATTTGTATTAATAGTTGTTTTTATTAATAAAAATTTTCTTTTAAATGGTTAGTAATAAATTATCTTCTTTTTCTTTTTAAAATCAAGACAACCTTCATCCTTTATTCCTATTTTAACAGCTGTTACTAGAGCGCCAAAAAAATTGATCCTTAAGAGTTAAGATTAACAATGAAATTTGAGGCCTAACTCGAGATACTGTTGATATTTAAAATACAGTGTTAAAGACACCAATATCAATTTAAGATGGTAAACCATGTAACGAACAAAAGAAAGATTCGGTGTTTAGGACCCAGTATCTAAAAGTGAAAATCACTATTAGATTAATGAAAAGAAAAACAAAGCAACCATTTAACAAAGATATTTCTATCGCTATATGTCCACTAGCTCTAAAATTACGTTTATGGTTTGTATTTGATATATCAGATAATACCTTTAAAAGGTTTGCCACCTTTACTTAAATAATCGATATATTTATCAGATTCACTAAGATAATATTCACGTTTTTGGCCGATATATTTAGCTTCAATTAAAAGGTCGGTGACTTCAGGCCAAAATGATTCAGGAACTATTTCGAGAGGATTGATTGCTTTAGGGTTCCAATTTAACTCAGTCAAGAAAAGAAACCAAATCGACTTACACTTAATAAAGTCAGAGGGGCAATCCTTTTTTATCTTATTCATTTGTTATTTTTACTGATTGTGCAGCTTTGTCTGCCTTAATTCGTGCTTCTTTAATAGTTTTAGCCTTTGCTACGGCTACACCCATTCGACGACCTTCTGTTGAGATCGGCTTACCAAATATAAATACATTTGTATTGGATTGTTTTAATGCTTCTTTAATACCAGTATAGGTAAACTCTCTATCATTTTGAGAAGCTAAAATGACTCGACTCGCAGAAGCAGAATCGCACACTATTTCTGGAATTGGAATACCTAAGATAGCTCTAATATGTAATTCAAATTCATTTAAATTTTGACTAATTAAGGTCACTAAACCTGTATCATGTGGCCTTGGTGACAACTCCGAAAAAATAACCTCATCCCCTTTAATAAAAAACTCAACGCCAAACAAACCTACGCCACCAAGATTATCCGTAACAAGTTTAGCAATTTGTTGAGCCTTCTCTAGGACATTTTCTTTTAATTCAGCAGGTTGCCAACTACATTGATAGTCTCCATTCTTTTGTTCATGCCCTATCGGAGCACAAAATAATGTTTTATCATTCAATTGTCTAATTGTTAATAAAGTAATCTCTAATTCAAAATCAATAAATTCTTCAATGATAATTTTATTTGATTTACCTCTTGACTTCTCAATAGCTAAATTCCAGGCTTGCTCCAAGTCTTCTTTTCTATTGACTAAACTTTGTCCTTTACCCGACGAACTCATTACTGGTTTTATCAACACAGGAAAGCCTATTTCTTGTGCTCGAGAATTAAGCTCAGACTTATTCAACGCATAACTAAATTTTGCGGTTCTAATATTTAATTCATTAGCCGCAAGATCTCTTATCTTATCCCTATTCATTGTTATTGCTGTTGCTCTAGCATTTGGAATAACAATAGTATTACCCTCTATTTCCTTTAAGACATCTACAGCAAGAGCTTCTATTTCAGGAATAATAATATCAGGTTTATATTCATAGATAACTTTCTTTAACTCAATATAGTTATTCATATTTAGGACTGCAAATTGATCAGCAATTTGCATCGCGGGTGCATTTTCATATCGATCACATGCCACAACGTAACAACCTAATCTTTTTGCTGCTATTGCCACCTCCTTTCCTAATTCGCCACTACCAAGAAGCATTATTTTTTTTGGTAAAGCATTCATAATGACATGTATAGAGTAAAAAGTTATTTAATTAGTTTATGCTTAATCCCTATCCCCGAAGATTTTATCTTTCAAAAAAGAAGTACAATTTAACAAGAATAGTTTTTTGAGTTAATTAGACTAATTTTATACGAAAAAAACCATTGCATTTCTTATTCTAGAGAAAATAAAACTAATTAAACTTCTAGGATGATTGTTTCAATCATCTAACAGACAGTCAAAAAAAAGTGAATTTTCATAAACGGCTCTTTACGAGATCAAAGAAATCAGTTAAAAGGAAAAGATAACTTCTACTTATTTAAAAATGGTTGCCAGAAAAAAAATTAAAGACTTTGAAAATTTAGAGAAATACCCAGATTTGAAGAAAGCGCTTGTTCCTTGTATAAAGACATTACCCTTTGGATCAATTAACACTAAAGTGATTATTAATGACGGAGAAATTATTGAAAGAGTTTACAAGACCCCAGAGGGGGAACTCATATCTCTATTCCCCAATCTAATAACTGAGGCCGCCGCCTAAACGTTAAACAAGTTACAAAGACTTGATTACTTTAGATTTTTCAAATTTATAAGTTAAATCATTTTTATAAGCATAAGAATAAAAACCTTCTGAGGAGACATCCAACATTGAAGAAATATGTAATCCTTACTTCATTGAATATAAATGTTGAATGTCTCCTAAAGAAAAGATCCTCTCACTCCTCAAAGCTTTTGCTTCCACAGACAAAATGGGATCATTCTTTTTAGATAATGCAAGCCCTGATTTTTTATTTATAAGACCAAGCGGAAATCCAATAGATGCAAATGGTTTTCTAGAAATGTGGTCCTCAGGAGAACTTATATTAAAAAGTGCAGAAATAACAAAGGTACATAAATTTGATCTCCTAGCTCCAGATGCTGCAATGTGCGTTTTTACTCTAGGATCAAAATTTACGTACAAAGGAACTCAAAACGACGATCTTCCGACAGTTACTTCTATTTTTAAAAAAGTAGACAATCAGTGGAAAGTAGCATGGATGCAGAGATCATCAGGTCAATCAGATATGACTTTATGGAACAATTAATTTATATTTAATGTCCCTAACAATTTAAAAAAGAGGAATAGAGAAAATATTAATATTCATTCATCCTAAAAAGATGGACTCTTTAAAGGGATGGAATTAGTCAATTAAATATAGAACAGCTAAATCCTGATTAGATTCTGCGACTTTTCGTCTTAAGAAAGTTAAGGCATCGTCATTCATCTGTGATTCGGCGATCATTTTTTCTGCTTCATAAATTCCAT
>MDTG01149692.1_pt1 | contig 14560 bp, 13 predicted proteins | sample 811421 | NCBI WGS metagenome assembly MDTG01 (sample SAMN05326645, study PRJNA326480) | marine metagenome | isolation source: seawater | place: Pacific Ocean: South East | collected 2011
CTATATAAAATTTAATTTTTTATCTCAAAAATACCTTCAACTTCTACTGGTACGTTTCTAGGCAATGATGCAACACCTACTGCAAATCTAGAGTGTTTGCCTTGATCTCCAAAAATTTTTACCATCATATCAGATGCACCATTAATTACTTTTGGTTGATCAGAAAAATCTTTAGATGATGCAACAAAACCACCTAATTTAACAACTTTTTTAACTTTGTTCAAATCACCATTACATGCTTCTTTTAGTTGACTAATTAATGCTAATGCACATAGCTCTGCCATTTTAATTGCATTCTCTAAATTAACATCCTCTCCCACTATTCCTGTAATAGGAATAGAACCTTCTTTAAAAGGAAGTTGCCCTGAAATAAAAACTAAATTACCCACAATACAATATGGTATATAATTAGCAGCAGGAGAACTTGGTTTTTCCAAAAAAATATTTAATTCTTTCAATCTTTTATCAATATTAGTCATGCGCAATATCCCTTATGAACATCCTGAAGTTGCACCACATGTATTACATTTCATACATGTACCATTTCTAACAAGTGTAAAGTTTCCACATTCACCACATGCTTCACCTTCATAACCTTTTATTTTAGCTTCGATTTCTTTTGATATATTTGAATTTTTTCTAACAAGAACATCACCATCAGTCCTGTTATGGTCAATTTTCTCTAGAGCACTATCTACATTTTTATCGTTTAAAAAATTTGTAGTTTGTAATACAGATATATTATCAGATGCTCCACCGGAAACTACTTTTAATTCTCTTCTTACAAACCCTCTGCTGGCAACTTTTTCTGTTGTTTCATCGCCTCTTGAACCTACGCCAGTTGGACTTGTATCAAAATTACTAAGTTCAACATGTCCCAAATCATGACGGTCTAAATAAGATATAGCAAGTTCTCTAAAAATATAATCTAAAATAGATGTGGACATTTTAATTGTATCATTACCTTTAACAATACCTTGAGGTTCAAATCGAGTAAAAGTGAATGCTTCAACAAATTCTTCCAATGGGACGCCGTATTGCAAACCAATGGAAACGGATATAGCAAAATTATTCATAAGTGATCTAAAGGCGGCTCCCTCTTTATGCATATCAATAAAAATTTCACCAAGTTTACCATCCTCATACTCACCTGTTCTCAGATAAACCTTATGACCTCCAACTATAGCTTTTTGAGTATAACCTTTTCTTCGATGAGGAAGCTTTTCCCTTTCAGCTCTGAGGACTCTTTCAACTATTTTTTCTACAACCTTTGTTGTTTTTTCAGTAATTACTTGTTCATCATTTACATTATCTTCATCTAGCAAGCTTGAATTTAATGGTTGACTTAATTTTGAACCATCTCGGTATAGAGCATTAGCTTTTAAGCACAATTTCCAAGATAACATATAGGCATTACTACAATCTTCAATTGAGGCTTCATTAGGCATATTAATTGTTTTTGATATAGCACCTGAAATAAATGGTTGTGCAGCAGCCATCATTCTAATATGACTTTCTACAGACAAAAATCTTTTGCCTATTCTTCCACAAACATTTGCGCAATCAAATACTGGTAAGTGCTCATCCTTTAAATGAGGGGCTCCTTCTAATGTCATGGATCCACAAACATGGATATTAGCTGCATCAATTTCTTCTTTAGAAAAATTTAAAAAATTAAGCATATCAAAGGAAATATCATTTAATTGTTTTTCATTAATTTTTAATACATCAACGCAAAAACCTTTACCAAGTGTGAATTGATTAAAAATAAATTTTATATCAAATGCACTTTTTAAAGAATCTTCGATAATTTTTATTTGTTCTTCCTTAAAACCTTTCTCTTTTAATGCATTATGGCTTATTGACTGACATTTTTTTAAACTTCCTGCGCCTACAACATAGTTTTGAATATCATTAACTTGATTTTCGTCATATCCAAGAACTTTAAGTGCTTCCGGGACAACTTGATTAATGATTTTAAAGTAACCACCTCCAGCTAGTTTTTTAAACTTTACCATTGCAAAATCTGGTTCAATTCCAGTGGTATCACAATCCATTACAAGACCAATGGTTCCAGTAGGTGCTATTACTGTAGTTTGAGCATTTCTAAAACCAAATTTTTCCCCTAAATTTAGAGCTTTGTCCCATGCTCTTGAAGCAGCTTCCGAGAGGTTTTTATCTGGACATTTATTTTTGTTAAGAGGAACTGGATTTATAGTTAAACCTTCATATCCATTAGAAATTCCACTAGCTGCCCTTCTATGGTTTCTAATTACTTTTAACATTTCTTTTGAATTGATATTATATTTTGAAAAAGAGCCTAGTTCTTTCGCAATTTCTGCAGATGTGGCATAAGAAATCCCAGTCATTATAGCAGTAATTGCTGCACAGGCTGATCTACCTTCTTCACTATCGTAGGGGATTCCCCAGGACATTAATAGACCACCAATATTTGCGTAGCCAAGACCTAATGTTCTATAATCAAATGATTTTATGGCTATTTCCTTTGAAGGAAATTGAGCCATCATAACTGAAATTTCTAATGTTAAAGTCCAGAGTCTGCAAGCATATTCAAATCCTTCAACATTAAATTTATTTTCATCAAATTTGAATTGCATTAAATTTAATGAAGCTAAGTTACATGCTGTGTCATCAATAAACATATATTCTGAACATGGATTAGATGCATTAATTCTCTCCTCCTTTGGACAGGTATGCCATTCATTAATGGTAGTATCATATTGTAGGCCAGGATCTGCTGATGACCAAGCGGCCTCGGTTATTTTATTCCATAAATGTTTTGCTTTTAATTTCTTATGAATTTTTTTATCAGTTCTTCTAATTAAATTCCATTCTTGATTTTTTTCTACTCTTTCAAGAAAATCATTAGTTACTCTTATTGAGTTATTTGAGTTTTGCCCTGATACAGTTAAGTATGCTTCGCTATCCCAATCAGTATCATATGTTACAAAATCAATTTCTTTGAACCCTTGATTGGCAAATTGAATTACTCTTTGTATATAATTTTCAGGTATCATCACTGCCCTAGAATCTAGTATAGCTTTTTTTAATTCTTTATTAATTTTTGAGTTTAAACGATCTTCTTTTGTATAGTTTTCTGAATTACACGCTTGCATAACAATTTTTAAATGTTTAGCAGTAGACTTTGATCCAGCTACAAGAGCAGCAACTTTTTGTTCCTCAATAACTTTCCAATCTATGAACTCTTCTATATCTGGATGATCAACATCTACTGTAACCATTTTAGCAGCTCGTCGTGTTGTTCCGCCTGATTTTATTGCGCCAGCGGCTCTATCGCCAATTTTTAAAAAACTCATCATTCCGGATGATTTTCCACCCCCAGAAAGTTCTTCATTATTACCCCTTAGGTTGGAAAAGTTTGTGCCAGTACCAGATCCATATTTAAAAAGCCTTGCTTCCCTAACCCAAAGGTCCATTATCCCACCTTCATTGACCAGATCATCTTTAATTGATTGAATGAAACACGCGTGAGGTTGAGGGTGAACGTAAGACGATAATGATTTAACAAGTTGTTTTGACGAATTATCAACATAATAATGCCCTTGACTTGGTCCATCAATGCCGTAAGCCCAATGAAGACCAGTATTAAACCATTGAGGTGAATTGGGTGCCCCCATTTGTGTTGCCAACATAAACTTCATCTCGTCAAAGTAAATTTTAGCATCCTTTTCCGAACTAAAATAATTTCCTTTCCATCCCCAGTATGTCCATGTCCCAGCTAATCTATTAAAAATCTGCTTTGCAGATGTTTCACCAACAAACTTATCTCTATCTTCTTTTACTGATTTCAATTTTTTTAAGTCTGGTTTTGATCTCCATAACCATGAGGGAATATTATCTTCTTTTACTTTTTCAAGATATATTGGAATACCGGCTTTTCTGAAATACTTTTGAGCAATTACATCTGCAGCGACTTGAGAATAATTTGCTGGAACTTCAATTTTCGGAGCACTAAAAACAATTGTTCCATCTGGATTTTTAATCTCACTAGAAGTAATTTTAAATTCAATTCCATCATAAACATCACCATGTTCTGATGTATAAAACCTATTAAATTTCATTTTAAGCTCCTATTATTATCAAACATACTTCCAATTAGTTTTTAAAAAAACGACTCCTTTATTATCTCCAGAAAAATCTGAATAAATCTGGAAAAAAACAACTATATGTTGTTATGATGAATAATTAACATACATTATTTAGTATAGATGAGTAAAGTATTTATATTTATATTTTTAAAATTTTTTTAAAAAAAATAAAATTATTTTATTTTTTGTTTATTATTGTGATATTTAATTTAAATAGGTTTAATTATAATGTGAAACTTATGTCGAAATATAGTTAAAAAAAGTGGGTAAAATGAAGGTGTTAAACGATATAATAATTTTAATTTTTTCAAGTAAGGTTGGTGAAGATCAATATGGAAATAAATATTATGAAAGTAATAATAAATGTGTTGGAAAAAGAAAAAAAAGATTTGTTCGCTATAATGGTATAGTCGAGTCTTCAAAAGTTCCTCCAATGTGGCACGCTTGGTTGCATTATATTGAAGAAAAAGTACCTGCAAAAAAAAGAAGAGTGCATGAATGGCAAAAATCGCATATACCAAATTTGACAGGAACAGTGTTTGCAACAAAGCCAAAAGCGAGTATAAGCAAATCAGGTGAACGTCAAAAATCACATGCAGATTATGAACCGTGGAAACCTTAAATGTAAAAAATGGACATCAGATGAAATATAATTTAATAGAAACACTCATGGGCACTTTAGTAATTATTGTTGCGATAGCTTTTTTAATCTTTGGTATAAATACAAATAAAATAAACACTAGTGAAAGTTTAATTATTTCAGCGGTGTTTGATGATATTTCGGGTTTAAAAATTGGGGATAATATAAAAATATCTGGTATAAATGTAGGAAAAATAGAAGATTTAGAACTTATTAATGAAACATTTGAAGCAAAAGTAATTATGAGTATAGATAAATCTATAGAATTACCCGAAGATTCAAGTGCTAGGATTACTTCTTCAAGCTTATTGGGAGGAAGTCATGTTGAGATAATGCCGGGAATTTCAGAAGTTTATATAAAAGAAAATGATGTTATTTTTGATACCACTTCTTCTGTGAGTTTTATTGATATGCTAGGGAAGATGATTTTTTCAAATAAATAAAAAATTTAATGATAAAAAAAAATTTACTTATAATTGTATTTATATTTTTTGTTTCAAACCATTCTTTTGCAAATTGGCTTGAAGGTAATTCTGCTGTTTTCCAAAGTTTGGACAAGATAACTGCTAGAATTAAAACCTTAGAATTAAAAATTGGAGAAAAAAATAATTTTGGCATATTAGAAATTTTGGTTAAAAGATGTGTTTACTCTAAACCTGCTGAAGCACCAGAATCTATTGCATATATAAGTATTATTGATAATTCTAAAAAGCAAATTCAACTCAGAAAAACAAACATTGTTTTTGATGGTTGGATGTTTGCTTCAAGCCCTGCTTTGAATGCTATGGAGCATCCTGTTTATGATTTAGTGTTAATTGATTGTAAAAATCGTAAAACACATAAAAAAGGATCTTCTTCTGATTCTTCAGTGGATTGAAAACTTATTTTTTTTTTTAGAGATTTTTTTAATTGTTTTTTAAATGTACTTCTAGGAACTTCAAACACTCCAAATTGTCTTAAATGATTATTTACAAACTGTACATCCAACAAAGTGTATCCAAGCATATCTAATCTAGATACTAAGTTGAGTAAGGCAAATTTACTACCATTGCTAGTTTTACTAAACATAGATTCTGCGAAAAAACATCCTCCAATAGCTATGCCATATATACCTCCAACCAATTGATTTTTTTTCCAACACTCAATGGAATGAGCATAACCTATATGATGTAAGCGCAAAAATTGTGTCTCAATTAATTTGTTGATCCATGTCTCTTTTCTATTAATAGTTGCACAGTTTTTTATTACTTCACTGAAGGACGTATTTATAGTTACCTCAAATGGTTTTTGTTTTGAAAAACGTATAAATGATTTTGAGCAGTGAAATTTTTTTATTGGAAGTAATGCACGTTTTTGAGGGCTAAGAAAAAAAATATTTTTATCATTTCTTTTTTTTGCCATAATAAAAATTCCAGACTTATAAAGCTCTATAATTATTTCTGGCGAAAGATAGTCTAAATTATTAATCAAATTTTTCATGTTTATTTTTTTAAAAAAATATTTTCTAGCCATTTGATATCATAATTGGCATCATTCATATCTTTTGTTTCTAAAATATCTTTATGTAAATCTATGGTTGATGAAATTGGTTCAATTACCATTTCTTGAATAGCCTGTTTAAGTCGTAAAATACATAATTCTCTATTTTCTCCGTGAACTATTAATTTTGCAATTAGACTGTCATAATATGGTGGAATTTCATATCCTGAATAAATGCCAGAATCAACCCTTACGCCAAGACCTCCAGGTGGATGAAATTGTAAAACTTTTCCAGGTGAAGGTATAAAAGTTTTAGAGTCCTCTGCATTAATCCTGCATTCAATTGCATGACCTGAAAAAGTAATATTATTTTGTTTAAATGACATTGGTTTTCCGGAAGATATCATTATCTGTTCACGCACAATATCTAAACCAGTAATCGCTTCCGTTATAGGGTGCTCTACTTGCAAACGCGTGTTCATTTCAATAAAGTAAAATTTTTTATTTTCATATAAAAATTCTATAGTTCCTAAATTTTCATATTTCATCTTTTTGGCTGCAATAGATGCTAAATTTCCAATAAATTCTCTTTCATCTTTTGTAAGAGCTGGAGAAGGAGCTTCTTCAATTAATTTTTGATGATTTCTCTGTATTGAACATTCTCTTTCACCAAGGTGAACAACATTACCATATTTGTCACCAACAATTTGAACCTCTATATGTCTTGGTTTAGATAAATATTTCTCTAAATATACATCATCATTTCCAAAAGAGGATCTAGCTTCGTTTTTTGCAGAAACATAGGCTCCTTCTAACTCATCAACATTATTTACAATTTTCATCCCTTTGCCACCTCCTCCTGCAGAGGCTTTTATTAGAATTGGAAATCCAATTTTTTTAGCTTCTTCAAGAGCAATTTTTATGTTGCTTACAACATTTTTTGAACCAGGTACTAATGGCAATCCCAATTTGTTTGCCATTATTTTTGCTTTGATTTTGTCTCCCATAATTTTTAAATGCTCAATTTTAGGACCTATAAAAACCATATTATGTGCTTCAACAATTTCTGCAAAATCTGAGTTTTCAGATAAAAAACCTACACCTGGATGAATTGCATCTGCACCAACAAGTTGAGCCGCTGTAATAATGGATGGGATGTTTAAATAAGATTTGGAAGAATGTGGAGGCCCAATACATACACTTTCATCAGCTAGCCTTACATGCATTGCATCTGAGTCTGCGGTGGAATGAATTGCAACTGTTTTAATTTTTAACTCTCTGCAAGCCCTTAATATTCTAAGTGCAATATCACCTCGATTAGCAATTAAAATTTTGGAAAACATCTTTATTCTATTATTACTAAAAGTTGATCAAATTCTACTGGTTGTCCGTCTTCAAATCCTATATATTTTATCTTACCATTTTTTTCTGAGTTAATTGTATTCATTACCTTCATCGCCTCAATAATTACTAAAGGTTGCCCTTGAGTGACAGAATCTCCTAATTTAATAAATGGATCCTTCCCAGGTTCAGGAGAAACGTATGCTGTTCCAACCATTGGGGATTTAATTGCACCTGGATGGTTTGATGAAAATTGGTTTAATGGTTCAATTTCTTTAGTTTGTTCTTCTTGAAATATTTTTTTAGTTGCTTTGTTAGAAGTGTTTGAATCTTGCTTAAAACTATTTTCAAAATCATGGTAAATTTCTAATTTTATGTCTGAAACTTCATACTTTAAAGATTTTATACTTTTTTCTTTCATTAGGTCAGACAACTCTCTGATTAATTTGAAGTTCTTATTATTTTCTTTCATGTTAATCCTTGTTATTGTCTAGTTTGTGCTTGATTGCCTCTATAGCTAATTCATAAGATTTGAAACCAAAACCAGCTATAATCCCATATGCTATATTTGAGATAAAAGATTTATGCCTAAATTCCTCCCTCGAATGAATGTTAGTTATATGAATTTCTATTATTGGCCGATCAAATATAGATAATGCGTCTAAAATTGCCACTGAAGTGTGTGTAAAAGCCGCTGCATTAATTAAAATTGCAGAAGCTTTGTCTTTAGCTTCATGGATTTTGTCTATGATATCAGATTCGTTGTTTGACTGAAAAAAATCCATAGTAATATTATGTTTTTTACAACTTTTTTCACATAACTTTTTTAAATCAAGTATGCTTTTACTCCCATATTTGTCTGTCTCTCTTACTCCTAACTTATTTAAATTAGGTCCATTAATAATATAGATTAAATTATTCAATTAATTGCTCCGTATCTTAAAAATATTTATTGTTTAATTAATTTTTCTCTTTCAAATCTAATTGCTTTAATTATATCTTTCTCATTCATTGCACCAGGATATATTGAATTACCAATTATAAAAGCTGGTGTTCCTTGCAGATTCAACTTTTTTGCAATTTTTCTATTATTATTTACAATAGACATTAATTCAGAATTTGAAACATCCTTTTTAAACTGGTTAAGGTCGATTTTAATATTTGCTGCAATTTTTAATAAAACGTTTTGAGTGATCCTGCCTTTGTGCTGCATTAAATTAATGTGAAACTGTCTATATTTATGTTGTTTATGAGCCGCAAGAGCAGCTAAGGAAGCATTTAATGAAGACTCAGATAAGATTGGAAATTCAACAAATACTATGGAAATATTTTTGTCATCATTAAAAACATTTAATAAACCCTGCATTACTGTCTTACAGTATCCACAGTTGTAATCAAAAAATTCATATATAGTAATTCCATTTTTTTTCCCATTTAAAATTGGATTAGGAATTTGTTTTAGTTTTAATAAAGCGTTATAAAATTCTTTTTTTAATTTTTGTTGTTCATAGTTTTTTAATGATTTTTCAATTAAACTTGGATTATCTATAAGAAAGTTTTTTATAATTTTATTAATTTGCTTTTCATTTATTTCGTGAGCAAAAGGTGATTTTAAAATCAAAAAAAATGATAAAAAAATCAAAATGTTAAAAAATATTTTTTTCATAAATAAACTTTCAATCTTTAAGGTTTAATATATCTTTGGCCCTTAATTTATATAAAATACTAATATTGCTATCCTTTAAACCTAATGAAGCATATTGTTTGGCTTTTTTTAAATTATTTTTTATGACTTGTTCTTCAGCTAAGGCAATATAAGTTATTGATTGCATCTTTAATTTTCCAGATGTTTTTGCAATTAATCTCCATAAAAAACTAGTTGATTTTTCAAAAGGTATTAGTTCTTCAAGAATCTTTAATGCTTTTAAAAGGTTTTGTTTAGTATCATTTTCAATGAGAGCTCTTGCTAAAGAAATTTTTATGAGTGAATTTGATTTTATATTTAGTTTATCCGATAGTTTTATAGCTTTAATATAGTTATCTATTGCTTTATCAATTTTGTTTAATTCTAGATTTAGGTTACCACAAATTTCAAAAAGAAATGGATTTGTGTTATAAGTTTTAATGATTGAATTCATTTTATTTAAAGCTTGATTAAGATCTCCATTTAAATAATTTTTTGCCAAAATTACATAGTCTTTTAAGAAGTTATCTTTGTACTTATTCAATAACGTTAATCTATCTTTATCTTTTGCTATTACATGAACTTTTATTTTAATTTGATCAAGTCGTATTTTAAACCTGTCAAAATTAATACTTTTATTAGTTGATTTATCTGATGAACTTTCAAAATTGTTTATTAAATCCTTACGGTTTTTTGGAGTTGGATGAGAAGAATAATAAGTATTAAAACTTTCGTTACTTAATATTTGGTGTCTTTCATCAATTTTTTCAAAGAAGTTTTTAAGGCCAATCAAGCTTAAATTCAATGCTTTTAATGTTTTGATTGCATAAATATCTGCTTCCATTTCTTGTTGTCTACTATATTTAGATTGATTTTTTAAACCAAGATCTTTGGTAACTAAAATTAAGCCTGAGAGGTCAGTGTCTGATTGAGATAAAGATAAACTTAGCATTGTTAAAAAAGCTAAAGACAGTCTATTTGAGGTTTTATTTTTAAATAATTTCCTTGATTGGAAATGTCCAAGTTGTAAATGTCCAATTTCGTGTGCCAGTATTCCCTGAATTTCTTCTATAGAAGAAACATTTTGAAGCAGCCCAGTATTTATATAAATTTTATCTCCACTTGTTACAAATGCATTTACATCATCATTTAACAAAATTCTTGGCACGATGGAGTTTTTTTCTTTGTTTTTAATAATTAATATATCATTAATTAAACTTTGAAGAAAAAACTCAATTTCAGAGTCTCTAATTAATCGTATAGTTTTTTTTTCTTTTGCGAATGCACCAAAATTTGAGAAACAAATAAGAAAGAAAAAAAAGATGTAAATTATTTTTTTCATCAATAATCAGTTATTCCACCATCCTTTTTTCTTAGGCTGGTTTTTTGTATCTTTTTCATTAATTTCCACAATATCTATCTTAGAAGAGGATCTTTTTACTCTAGGTTTCTTTTGCTGATTAATTTTATTTTCTTTAATCGACGAATCTAAAACATTTTCTTGTTCTTTTATATTGTTATTAATATGGTTTTTATTTGATTTTGATTTATCAGCTTCTTTATTTTCCGAAGTGTTTATCTTTGGTTTTTTAGATTTAGATTTAGGTTTAGATTTAGATTTTTTGTCTAATTTATCTGCAATTTCATTAATTTTAGGTTGCTTTTCATCTAGTAGACTAGCTATTGAAAAGTTATTATTATTAATTTTTATTTTTTTGTTAGATTTTTTTTCTTTGTTTTTGTTTGAATTTGAATCTCTTTGTTTTTTCCCTTCATTTTCTATATTTTTTTCATCTCGACCCACAACTTTTTCTTTTACCGTTTCAATAATAAAATTTGGTGGAATAATATTATTATCATTTTGAAAAGTTATACTTACCTTCTGTCTTTCCTCAATATCTTTAATCTGCTGTAACTTATTGTTTAAAATATAAATGGCAACATTTGGATTAATTTTAATTTTAATTTCTTCTTTATTTCCAGTTAACATGTCTTCTTCTGCTGCTCTTAAAACTTGCATAGCACTTAATTCAATAGATTGAATTCTTCCTACACCTCCACAATTTTCACATAATACCGAGGAAATTTCTGCAACTGAAGGTCTTAATCTTTGTCTAGATAATTCTAATAATCCAAAATTACTGATTTCTCCAACTTGAATCCTTGCTCTATCTTTTTTAAGAGAATCTCTAAGTTTTCTCTCAACAGAGTGTCTGTTTTTATGTTCTTCCATGTCTATAAAATCAATTACTATTAAACCTGATAAATCTCTTAGTTTTGCTTGCTTAGCAAATTCTTCTGCGGCCTCTAAATTAGTTCTTAATGCTGTATTTTCAATTGATCTTTCCTTTGTTGCTTTACCTGAATTAACATCAACCGCAACTAGTGCTTCAGTGTGATTAATTACTAAATAACCTCCAGATTTTAATGTTACAGTAGGTTTGAAAATATCTGCAAGTTGAGAATCTATTGTAAACTTTTGAAATAAAGGAAGGTCATTATCTACATATGGAAGAACTTTTTTTGTGTGACTTGGCATCAATGCCTTCATGAATTCTTTACATGCTTTAAAAGATTCTTCACCTTCTACAATTATTTCTTCTATCTCATTATTATACATATCTCTAACTGCTTTTTTAACTATAGAGCCTTCTTCATGTATAAGATACGGAGCATTCGATTCTAAAGTTTTGCTTTTTATATCCTCCCAAATTGTAAGCAAATTTTGAAAATCTCTTTTAATTTCAACTTTTGTTCTTTTGCTGCCGGCTGTTCTAATAATAACTGCAATACCTTTTGGAGCCTGGAGTCCCTCAACTACTTTTTTTAGACGTTGTCTATCTGAATTATTAATTATTTTTCTACTAACACCTCCACCTTTTGGAGTATTTGGCATCAAAACACAATATCTTCCAGCAATTGATAGGTAAGAGGTGAGGGCAGCACCTTTATTGCCTCTTTCTTCTTTTACAATTTGAACTAAAAGTATTTGTCTTTTAGAGATAACTTCTTGTATTTTATAATTTTTATATAAATTAACTTTAATTTTTTTTACATCTTCGGTATTAAAGTCTTCATCATCTGGACTGTTGTCTAAGTTTTCAGATTTAGAACTATTCTCATCGGTATCAGAATAAATTCCTTCAGCATTTGCTAATATTTTTTCTCTGTCTTCAACAGGAATACGATAATAATCAGGATGGATCTCACTAAAAGCTAAAAAACCCTGTCGATTGCCTCCATATTCAACAAATGCAGCTTGTAAACTAGGTTCAACTCTCGTAACTCTAGCTAAATAAATATTTCCTCTAAGCTGCTTTTTTTCATGAATTTCATATTCAAAGTCTTCTATTATATTATTATTTATTGAAGCAACTCTAGTTTCATGAGGTTGTCTAGCATCAATTAAAATTTTTTTTGTCATACTCATCTCCAAACCAAGACATGTTGTTTAAACATATCAGATTCCAGATGAATTTTTTGGTTTAAACAATTAAACGAAAGTCAATGTTTTTTAAAAAATTAAATTTGTATTTTATTAAATAATCCATCACTCAGTAAATTTATTTTCTATATTTCATTATTCTTATTCTATCCAAAACAATTCATCTATAATCATTTATTAATGTTCAATAATTCTTTATATATTTATTTTATCTTTATTTCATTTTCACATTATATTATATACTTTGCCTTAGCAAGTAAGTTATTCTAACATGTTAAATGTATAAAGTTTATAAATATAAAAAAATAAATTAGATAATTTTTTAGGTATGAATGAAAATTAAATTTGTTTTACTGTTTATTTCTGTTTTTTTAAGTTCATGTTCTCTTGAAAGTAATAATGTTAGGAACAAAATTAAAAATGTTAAAAATAAGGAAAATAGTTTAACGCAAAAATTTTTTTCACCATCTAAATTCTCAAAATCAAAAAGATATAATGAATTAAAAATTTTAAAAAATATTTTAAAAAGAAAACATGTGATTTTCATTGATGCTGGTCATGGAGGAAAGGATCCTGGTGCTATAAGCCAAAATGGAATATATGAAAAAAACATTACATTGAATGCTGCGAGAATTTTAAAAAAAAGTCTATCTAGATTTAGGAATGTAAGTGTTTATCTTTCAAGAAATAATGATAAATATTTGTTTTTGCGAGATAGAATTAGATTAGCAAATAAATTTAAGGCTGATATATTTATATCTTTACATGCAGATGCCTCAAAAAACATAAATGCAAAAGGAATATCAGTTTTTACTCTTTCAAATATTGCTTCAGATAAAGAGGCTAAACAGTTAGCTATTCGTGAAAACAAATCTGATTTTACAAATGATATAGAGATTAAAAATCAAGATCCTTTGATAATTGGAAATTTAATAAAAATGTTTCAAAGAGATACGATGAATAAAAGTCATACTTTGTCAAAGCTTATTTTAAATGATTTAAAAGAATATTCTCTTTATAGCAGGGGACATAGATTTGCAGGGTTTGCAGTATTAAAATCACCACAAATACCTTCTGTTTTAATTGAGTTAGGTTTCTTAACAAATATAGATGATGAAATAAAATTAAAAAATTTAAAATATTTAAAAAAACTTTGTGATACTATTTCAATTTCAATCATTAAATTTTTAAAAATAAATGAAAATTCAAATTAATTTTTGCCTAATTAATGTCTCATTATGTTTATAAAATAGTGATATGAAAATAATCTCATTTATATTTACAACTTTATTTTTGTTATTTTTTACTCTTTTAGGTTTAGTGATTTATTTATTATGGCATTATGGGAAAGAGCTACCTGATTACAGACAACTTTCAAAATATGAACCATCAATTGTAACTAGGGTTCATGCAGGTAATGGAGCCCTTTTAGCAGAGTATGCAAAACAAAAAAGAGTTTTTGTACCAATTAATGTTATTCCTAAAAAGATTATAGACGCTTTTTTATCCGCTGAAGACAAAGATTTTTATATTCATTTTGGTATAGATTTGCAAGCAACATTAAGAGCCGTCATAATTAATTTAAAAAACTATGGCACTAGTCGAAGACTAGTAGGTGCATCAACAATTACTCAACAAGTAGCAAAAAATTTTCTTTTGTCGTCTGAGGTTTCTTTTGAAAGAAAAATTAAGGAGGCTATTCTAGCTATTAGAATTGAAAGAGCTTTTTCAAAAGATCAAATTTTAGAATTATATTTAAATGAAATTTATCTTGGTAATAATTCCTATGGAATTGCTGCAGCAGCATTAAATTATTTTGATAAGAGTTTGGATGACTTAAA
>MDTG01155331.1_pt1 | contig 14560 bp, 11 predicted proteins | sample 811421 | NCBI WGS metagenome assembly MDTG01 (sample SAMN05326645, study PRJNA326480) | marine metagenome | isolation source: seawater | place: Pacific Ocean: South East | collected 2011
ATAAAAGGAAATAAATAATTTTTTCTTCTGTAATCATAGTTAGGTCCTACGCCTCGATTTTGACCTTTTATTTTTTTTAAACTTGAGTCAAATAGGATACAATTAATAAGCATCTCCTCTGCTAAATTTAATCCATTGCCAGAATATTTACTAAATGGAGGTATTTCAAAAAAAGTTTTCAAGTTTTCTTCTTTATAGTCTGTAAAACTTAAAATCATTGTTGGGGTATCAACTAATATTGTTTTGCACTTTTTTATTTCACGAGAAAGTAAATCCATATCTTTACTGTAATTCCTTAAATTAACTAAATATGAATTATTTTTAATATTAATATTTAAATTATTTAAAGTTGGGAGACTCATTTGAAAAAATGAAAAAGAAAAAATTAATATAATAACGACTATATTTAATAAAAATTTACTTTTTAACATACCCATTAGAAAAAAATTAACAGAAATTATTAACGGTACAAAAAAATATAAAAAAGGCATCATATATCGCATTTTAGGCATAGCTAATGCTGTAACTAATAGAAGAAGTAAATTTCCAATACCATAAATTAAATAATCATCTTCAATAAGATGTCTTAATTTTTTTTTTTTGGTCAAATATTCAGTTAAAAAGTACTTCGAAAGAAAAAGTATTATAAATAATGAACTTATAGAAATAAAAAAATAATTAGTGAGACAGGAATGTCCATTTGAGCATTTTGGGAAGAGACTGCGTAGTGTAAATTTATTTACAACTATTGCTGGAATATGTGTTAAATTCTTAATTAATCCCCAAGCAAAAAATTTTGGGTTATTTTTAATAGCTGCAATTAATGTTTGAGCATCATTAAATAATATTTTATTAGAGAAGTAAAAATCTCTCTTATCAAAATCAATCGTATTTAAATTTTTTTCTAAAAATAAATAATTATAATTAAGGATAAAAGCAATATCAGTATTAGATTTTGATTTGGTAGGTGACCACTTTAAGTCATTGAAATATCCATTATTATATTTGCTTTCTGATATTCTGCTCTCGAAAAAGGAAGATGAGAACAAATATACAAATATACTAAAAAAAATTATTGAAAAAGTTTTAAAGTTAAATTTTTTGATATTTAAAAGTAACTTTAAGAAATCAAAAAAAATAAATAGAAAAAAAATTATTAAATATGTATTACGAAAAAAAATAGCAGAAATAATTAAAATATAAGAAATTAAAAGATATTTCTTAATTTTTTTTAATCTTAATAAAATTGCAAAATTAACAAGAGCAAATGCAATTGATTGTGTGTAAGGAATTAAATTATGTAAAAAACCAATTGAAGAAATTAAAATTAAAAAAAGATAAAATCTGCTAATCTTTTCTTTAAATAGGTAAAATAAACTTATTGTAACAATAAAATTAGATAAAATTGCCTCAAAAAACATATTGTATGGAAAACTTGCCCAATTAAATAGTGCTAAATAAATTACATATAATGGACTTCTTGAAATTTCTGGGAAAGTAAAGTTTTCTAAAAATAATTTACTAAAATACCAATACCCGTATTGTTCATGGTCTAAATAACTGTTAGAGTGAAGAGCAAATATAAAGTTAAAAAATAGAAAAATTAATATATAAAAAGTGTCTTTTTTTTTTGACATGGATAAAAATATAAAATTATTTATTCATATTAAATTTCAATTTTATTAGATTATTAATTTTACTAACATCATTTAATAAAAATCTACTTTCTGTTTTTCTAAAATTAAGGAAATAATATAGTTGAAATTTAAGTGTCTTTTGACAAAAATTGAAATTCAACTTTTTTTTTTTTCCATTATGGAATATTTTTATTTTATTGTCATTTGAATAATCAATAACATATTTTTTAAATTTAGATTTAAAAGTAATTTCTCTAACTCTTTTATTTTTTTTTTTTCTTGAACAATTTAAATAAATTATATTTTTTTTATATCTAACTTTTAAATAGCCTGAGTTTTTTTTATTAATTGAACTATCCTGAATAATTTCTCCTTTACCATATAAACACGCAATAATTCCATAAAAATGATAAATTGTATCTTGAAGGTAATTAATTGAAAAATCATGTTTTTTTAATATTCCATTTCTAATTTCATTTATTTCATCGTGCCATTCAAAATAAATATTATATTTTTCATTTTTTAGATATTTTTTTTTAAAAAAATAAAAATAGTAGGAAAAATAAAATGGCATACTAACAAATATCTTGCACTTATTAGCTTTAGATAATTTAAGTAAATCTTTATATTCTTTTATATTTTCTACTAATGGTTTCTCTACTAATAAATTTAAACCATTTTGAATTAGTAATTTGGAAGTTGAAAAATGATCTTTATTACTATTTGCGACAATAGCGAATTTATGATTATGTTTCTTTTTTATAAAATCTAAATTATTAAAATATTTTATTTTTTTTTTTTGTTCATTTGAAAAATTTTTAAGAATTTTATTATTGTTTGTAATAATAATTATTTCTTTTATTTGTTTAAAATTTAGAAGTAATTCTTGTATTATAATTAAAGCCCATCTTCCACCACCTACAACTACAATTGAATTATTAAATTTATTGAATTTTTTTTCTAAATCTGGAAATAATTTGTGCATTAATTATTATATTTTAATTTTTAAAAAAAAGTAAAATTAAATAATAAATTGACTTAATTTTTATAATGTAACTGGCAAATTTAAGAGATATTTTAAATTTTTTTATACAAAATTCAAAATTGTTATTATCAAAGTTATACTTAGCATTCATGTAAAAGATTCTAGATTTTGCCAGATTTAACTCTTTTTTTGTCAATAGCTTAAAGAACTCTTTTGTTGCAAAAAGTGTTGGAAAACTCATATTTTTTTTTGAAACACTGTTCAAATCATACTGATAGAAACCCAAACATACATTTAAAAAACATATTTTATCTGTTAACTTAGAGATTTTAATCCAAGTGTTATAGTCTTCAGTAGCTCTTAATTTGTCAGATTCATTTATTAAATTTACATTAATTAACAAACTTTTTTTTACCATTACTGATGAATTACAAATTGGGTTACCATTCAAAATTAAATCTTTATAAAAAGGCTTTTTTAATTTCCTACCTTTTAGATATTTCTTACCTAACAAAGTGTTACTTTTTTTAACCAGCTTAAGGTTATGAAAAACAAAATCATATCCCTGATTTATTTTTTTATAACAAATCTCCAATTTTTTTGTGTGCCAATAATCATCCGAGTCAAGAAAAGCAATAATATTTCCTTTTGAATTTTTAATACCAAAGTTTCTAGACCTTGCAATATTGTTATTATTATCAACAACATAATATTTTATTGGTAAATGTGAAAAGCTATTTACAACTGAGGAAGTATTATCTGTAGAATGATTATCTATAATTATTATTTCATAGTTTTTTATAGTTTGTTGCTCAATTGATTTTAAAGATCTTTCAATAAGTTTTGAACGATTATATGTTGGAATTATTATAGAGATTAAATCACCCATTAACTTGATTTATTCCAAGGCTCTTTCCCTCCTACACACATTCTCTCAATGACTTTCAAATCTCGTCTATTATCAATGCAATACCAAAAGCTGGTGTGCTTATAAGCCATAAATTGTTTTTTTTCTGTAGCTTTAATTAGTGGTTCCCTTTCTATTTGAACATTTTTTTTTGGAATATAATCAATAAATTTTTTGTTTAATACAAAAAATCCACCATTTATCCAACCATCTTGTAACTGCGGTTTTTCTTGAAAACTTTTCACAACATTGCCACTTAGCTTTAACTCTCCAAACCTTGCAGGAGGATGAACAGCTGTTAATGTAACAACCTTTTTGTGTTTTTCATGAAACTTAACCAATTTGTGTAGGTTAATATCAGATAATCCATCACCATATGTTAACATAAAATTATCATCAGTTAAAAATTTTTTGATTTTTTTCAACCTAGTGCCGGTTAAAGAGTTTATACCTGTATTTATAATTTTAATATTGCAATCTTTAAATTTTTTTTTGTTTTTTTTAAAATAATTTTGAATTATTTTGCCCTTGTACCCAATTGGTATTACGAAATCTTTAAATCCATACTTAATATAAATTTTCATAATATGAACAATAATTGGATATTTCCCTATTGGAATCATAGGTTTTGGCAATTCAGAATAATCAGCTATCCTTGAACCATAACCACCAGCTAAAATAACAACTTTCATTTATTTAATAGTTTAAAATATAAATTTATCTGATTTAAAGTGATTTTATATAATTTATTTATTTTTTTATTTAAATAAACTCTATACCAATCACTAGTAAAGTCCAAAGTTTGATTTAAATTTAATTTTGATTTCCAATTCAATTGCTTCTTTGCTTTCGAGGAACTTAATTTAAGAAATTTTTTTTCTTTAAATTTGCTTTTCTTTATTGATGCATTTAAATTAACCTCCAATTTATGTGACATATATTTTAACAGATTTTTTACATTTAGATTCTGATTAGATGATGGTCCAAAATTCCATGCTCCCGAAAATTTCTTATTTTTGTATAATTTCATTCCTAATTCTAAATATCCAGTGAGAGGTTCCAATACATGTTGCCATGGCCTTGTATGATTTGGATTTCTAATAATGAGTTTTTTTTTATTTTTAATTGATTTAATTAAATCAGGTATTATCCTATTTTCTGACCAATCTCCTCCTCCAATAACATTACCTGATCTAACTGTTGCAACACCAACATTTTTATATTTAAAATAGGAGTTATAATATGCTGTAAATAAACATTCTGCTGCTGCCTTTGATGAGCTATAAGGATCAGCGCCGCCCAATTTATCATTTTCTTTAAAAATACGATTTAATTCACTGTTTTCATAAACTTTATCTGATGTAACATAAATAAGTGACTTCACATAATTAGAATTCCTTACATACTCTAAAATATTTGCTGAACCAATAACATTAGTTGAAATTGTTTCTGAAGGATTTTCATAAGATTCCATAACAAGTGATTTAGCAGCTAAATGAAATATAATTTCTGGCTTGAACTTATCTATTTTTTTTTTTATTTTTTTGTAATTCCTTATATCTTCTTTTAAATATATGATTTCTCTATCTAATTTTAGTAAATTAAACATATTAGGTTTACTTACTTGCCCAATTGAAATGCCCATAACATTTGCTCCAAACTCTTTTAATAATATTGTAAGCCAGCTACCCTTAAAACCAGAATTACCAGTTATTAAAATTCGTTTATTTTTATAAAAGCTATTAAGATGTTTTTTCATAATTAAATTAGTATCAAGTAGTTTATTAAATAAAATCTTTTTGCTCTATTATATTAATTATTTTTCCTCTAAATTTGTTTTGTTTTAAATATATTTTTATTTCTCTAGGAATATGCCAAGCTAAATTTAATATTACTTTTGTATTTTTTATGTTTTTGAATAAATCATGATCAGATTTAATTGGTATCTTAGTGTTAGGGGCAAAATTTCCAATTTTTATTGATCCGGGCTTTTCATAAATTGCTGATATATTTTTATTATTTAAATTTAATAATTTAATTAAAATTGATGCTCTACCTGGGAATGCTTTGGATTTTAAAGGTCCAAACCTCTCATTTAATTTTTTAATAATTTTTTTTTTTCTATTAATCCATAAATTAATTTTACTCTGCATTTTTTTTAAGTTTCTACAAAAATTTTTTTCTGATGTTTTTATTTTTTTTAAATTGAGAATATTTTTATTTTTAGATAATATTACTCTAATGTTTCCACCATATCTTTTTGTAAATTGTATATCTTGAATATTCATATTAAGTTTTTTTGCAATAAATGAGAAAGACGTAGCGCTATAAGTTCTTGGATGTTCATGATAGAAAGTGTCAAATTGGTTTTTTTTTATAACAGATCCAAAATAGTGATTTTCAATTATTATATGAGTTTTTTTTGAGACTAATTTTTTTAGGTTATTTAATAATTGATTCAAATTTTCAATATGAGCAAAAACATTTGTAAATATTATTAAATCTATAGTTTTAAAATTATTTTTTATTTTTTTTACAGTTTTAGATGAGAAATATTCTGAATATATTTTATGACCAGATTGAACTGCATCTTTAGAAGCTCCTGTGGGTTCAACGCCAATTGTATTTGCTTTTTTTGCTTTAAATAAATCTAAAAGACTGCCATCATTACATCCAATGTCGAGTATATTTTTATTTTTTAGGCTAGGTAATAATATTAATGATTTATTAAGTATTTCATTGAAACCATTGAGGACATCTTTGGTAAATCTAGCCCTATAGTGATAAGTTTTTGGAAAAAGTTTTTTTTTATTTACGTTGTATTTTTGAAATGCGGTAATACATATTGCACAAGTGTAAATCTGAATTTTATATAATTTACTTTTTCTATTAGATCCAAATTTTATTAAATCATCGCAAAGAGGACTTAATCCTAAATTGAGAGCAGATTTTAAATTTTTTGATCCACATACCTCACATATTTTTTTCATAATAACTTTTTTATTAATCTTTTTAATTGATAAAGTACAGATAAGTATATATTTGGATAATAAAAATTTTTTATATAAAAGACAATAATTTCTATAATATATGGGTAGGTATTTTTCAAATTCAGTAATATTTTAATTATATCAGGTACAAAATATTGAAGTGATAGATTTTTTAATTTTAAATATTTATTTAAAGGTATTAAACCATTGTCAAAAAATAAATCTAAAGAATTAACTATTCTTATACTTCTTATTAGGGGGTATAACGAAACCCATTCTCTAACACCATACAAATTTATTGTTAATGGTCGCGAATAAAAGAAAGCCTTTGAACTCTTAAATGCATATGAAAAAACTTTTACATGAGGGAAAGTATTATCTAAATTTGAAAAAAGAGTTTTGTTATTAATTTTATCTAAATCCAGTTTGTGAATATTTTCATCCCATTTTGACTTATTAAAAACAGACAAATACATTCCTCCAAAATAATCAAAAGATATATTGGGATTTATCAAATCGATAAAATTACACTCAAAATTTTCTAATTTACTTGAAAATTTAGACATATTCTCCTTTATTAAAATTGGATTTATTGGAGATTTATAATTACTGATAACTTTGGAATCCAAGTGAAAAGAATTTATAAAAAAATAATCAGTTTTTGAGTATTTGTTTAATAAATGTAAAACCGTCTTAATAGCATCTTTTAAAAATAAATCATCATCACCAATTATCCAGCAAAATTTAGAGTTACTCATATCCACTGATTTTAAAATATTTTTTGCAACGCCAATATTTTCTGAATTTTTGCTGTATTTAATATTTATTTTTTTTTTGTATTGACTAACAATATCAAAAGTTTTATCTGTTGAATTATTATCTGATATACAAACTTCAATATCAGATGAATATATATCATTTAAATAAATAGAATTTAAACAATTATTTAAGTGATCACATCTATTATAAGTTGGAATACATATAGATAATTTTTTGACTGATTCCATCATTTTAAAAAATTTTTATTTGAACTCAAAAAAGAACTTAAAAAGTGACTTTTAATTTTTCCATGAAAATATTTGGTTTCAGGATTTTTTTTTATATTTTTGGAATAAATCTTTTTAAATTTTTTTTCATATTTATTTTCAAGAAAAAGGTCCTTATTATTAATAATTTTAATTGTTTCTTTTGTAAACTTTAATATTTCAATTGGTTTAAATTTAACTAAACGAATTTTCTTTTTTACAAAAAAATCATTTGTCCAACCTAAGTGTAAATTTTTCTCAAAAATTTCAGATAAATTCAAATTTCTTTTTAGAGTTAGAGAATAGTGATTTAAAATAGTATTAAAAATTTTATTTGAGTAAGTGGAAATTGCGCCTATTGGGATTGATCCAACATGCAAGACTGGTTTACGAAATAATATTCCAAAAGCATCAACACCAGTGTTATTTGAAATAAATAAATCGGATTTAGACGAAATAAATAAATCCATAAAATCAGATTTAAATTTGCTTTGAGAATAATCTAAAAAGTTAGTATTACTATATTTTACCTTGTTTTTTGTTATAGAGCCCATTCTTATAACAAAATATTTTTTCTTAATTAAATATTTTATAGATAGTATAAAATTGTTTATATCCTCATTTCTATGATTATGATAATCAAACTTTGAACGAGGAAATTTTTTTTTTAGATAAAGACTGTCTCTAACCGCAATACAAATAATTTTTTGGTTTTTTTTAATACCTATTTTATTTAATTGTTTTTCTCCAAATTTAATTTCATCTTTTGTGAATTTTACTTGTGTCTTTATTTTATCTAATAAATTTTTTACATCATAATCTCCATTTGAAGGTTGGCCAGTAACATGACATGAAAAAAAATCTAACTTTCTACTTATAAGACAGAAGGGTCTTATTATTATTTTTGGAAGTATTAAAATTTTTCTGCGCAACATCTTTGAGAATTGATAGTTACAAGGTTCGGTTGGAAAATAAAATATATCTAATGAATTTTTTTTCTTTCTTTTAATTAATTGTTCGCAAAAAAATAATTCAGTATTTATCAAAAAGTGACCAATTCGATCACTATGCAATAATCCAAACCTTATTAATATAATAGGGCTTAAAATTTTTAATATTAATAAAACAAAAAAACTAATAGGTAATGTGATAAATAGTAATGGTTCTGATTTTAAAATTCTAAGTTCTTTGTTAAAATTCATTAAGCTTCTTATATTAAATTTAAATTATTTTAAAAGTTCCTAAATACTTTCTTTTTAAGTTTTTTAAAATTTTTTTTTTTTCCTTTAATGGGACAATCACGAAATCATCTTTTTTAATAAATCTGGGGTGTCTTACTTTTATATCATTAAAATATTTATTTTTGTTTTCCTCGTCAGCAAAAAATTTTATTTCTTTATTGATAAAATAGTGAACAAAAGCTGCTTTGACTGTTGTACCAAAAATTATTACATTTTTTTTTTTTAAATTTTTAAGATAGTTTTTTAGATAAAATAAATACTTTAAACTCTTGATTAAATTAAATTTTTTAAATTTATATTCATTAATCTTTTTTTTCCCAAAAATAATAGATAAATTGCTATTACTTTTACTATAGTTGGTATTAAATAAAAATAATTTAAATTTAGAAAATATTTTTTGTAAAAAGTAAATTGAGAAAAAATAATATTGATCACCCATAAGTAAATAAAAAGAGGAATTTTCAATATTTGGGATTTCTATAAATATTTTTCCATCTTTAGAAAGATTTTTTTGAAACCCTTGTATTAATTTATTGATATTTTTAAAGTACATTAGCGAATGAGATAGAATTATTAAATCAAATTTGTAAGTTCTATTTCTTTTATAATCGAAGAAAATATGTTTATTTTTTAAATATCTTTTTATATGCGGATTTTCATCATACCCTTTGCAAATAGAGTTTTTAATATTTTTTCTAATTTTTTTTAGCAAATAGCCTTTGTTACAACCAATATCTAAAATGGACATACCTTCATTTAATATACGATTTTTTTTTAGATAATAAAACTGCTCGTCATGTTTTTGAAAATTTTTAATTTTTTTGAAACTTTTTTGAGTTAAATTTAATTTAGAGTAATTTTTTGTTAAAATAAATTTTAAATTTTTATTTGTTAAATTTTTATTAATTATTAAATTACATACATTACATATAAGATACGAATGTTTTTTTTTAATTAAGTAGAATTTAAAATGCGTAAAAAACGGTAGTTCAACTATTTTTTCAGATAAATCTTTTTTGCATGAAGGACATAAATATTTTTTCCTCATCAACTTTTATATAAATTTACTTTTTTATCATTAATTAAATACGTTTTGTCAAAATGTGTAATTAAGTTTTTATTATGAGTAATAAATAAAATTATTCTATTTTTTTTAATTTTTTTTATAACTTCAATTAATTTGAGTTCTGAAGCATCATCAATTGAAGAGGTTGACTCATCAAAAATTAATATAGGAGTTTCTACATACAAAGCTCTAGCCAATGCAATTTTTTGTCTTTGCCCCCCTGATAATATTTGACCTTGTTCTTTAATATTTGTATTCAACCCATCTGGTAGATTATCTATTAAATCACCCAAATCTAACGTTTTCACTAAATAGTCAATTTTTTCATTGTTATAATGCTTATTATTTTCTTTAAAAAAACAGATATTATTAATTAAAGTATCATTAATTAAGTTTGTAGTTTGAGGAAGATAACCAACAAAATTTTTTAATAAATTTTTATTGTAATTTTCATTATCATTTATTTTATATAGACCTTTGTTTGCTTTAACAAAACCAGAAATAATATTTGCAATTGTTGATTTTCCAGAGCCAGACTCGCCGACTAAACCGGTTATTTCGTTAGAGTTAAGGTTTAAATTTATATCATCTAATATTACTTGTTTAGTGCTTTCATTATTATAGCTGAAACTTATATTCTCTAACTCCAATTTAATAGGTTTTTGATCATTAGAAATAAAACTTTCTAATTTTGAAAAATTTGCAATATTTTTTGGGCTATTTTGATCAATTTTTAAAATTTTAAGATCATCTTCAATTAATTCAAATGCTACATAATTATGAATTACTCCATTAATATTGGAAATTAATCTATTAAAACTTGGAAATATTCTAAAAAAAGCAGCTGTATAGAGACCAAGAAGCGGGATTATGAAATTTATATCTTTGCCATTGAAAATAAGAAAAATGAGCACTCCTGTAACCAAAAATACAAATAAAAGTTCAAAATAAATTTTTGGTAAACCATTTAGTAAATCTTCAAAAAGTGCAATCTTATTTTTTTCTTCAACAGTTTTTTTAAAATTTTTAATCATAAATTCATGCTTTAGAAAAATTTTTATTTCTTTAAATAACTGAAAAGATTTGTTTAATTGATCAAATATAGATCCCTCTAATTCTTGTCTTCTTTTTCCTAGATTTCTAAGTTTTTTTTTGAAAATAAACAAATATGAGACTACTAAGAATGTTATAATTCCTATTATTATAGTCGAACTTATTGGATCAATTAATATCAACAACATACTAATACCAAAAACAATCATTAGTTCTGTTGAAATTGCTACTAAGCCGTGAATAACACCTGTAACAAATACACCTGCCTCTACAGCAATATTTCTTACAACGTCAGAATAATTTCTTTGAACAAAAGTTTCATAATCTTCTAAAATGTATTTTTTTAATAATCTAATGCCTATATTCTCTTGTAGTTTATAAATAAATCTTCTGTGATACCAAAGCGCAAAAGTGCCGAAAGCAGATTTAAAAATATAAAATATGAAAAAAAAAATTAAAACCATTAAAACTAAGTTTTCATTTTTAAAATTACTTAATTCTATTGGGAGATAATTTAAAAAATTTTGATTAATTTCACCAGATATTATTAAGGTTAAAATTGGGATAATTAATCCTATTCCCACAACATCCAAAATTATAGAAATTAAGTAAATCACAAAAATGTAAAATAAATTTCTTTTTTGTTTATTTTCAAGAAGTGAAACAATATTTTGAAATTTTAAAAGTATTTCATTCATTAACTTACCAAATAAGAATTATTTTTTAAAAAAAGTTTTCCTAAACTTGCTGTAAAATTATTTAAATTTCTATCTCCAGATGAGTTTTCTATTAACTTTTTATATTTTATCTTAAATCTATTTTGTAGATCTTTTTCCTCTTCTGAATTTTTAAATTTATTTGCTAATTCATCATGAAATTCTAATGCAGCTGAAGTTATTTCTTTTGGGGTAGGGTGAATAAATTCAATTTCATCATTTAAATCATTACCATGTAAATCGTGCAAATCAAATTTAAAAATTTCATCAAGAGTTAATTTCCTTGATAAGGTTTTTGAATAATATGTTTTAAATAGAATTTTTATTTTACTAGTGTAAGGTCTTATTGAAATTAAAGGAGCGACAGAAACTTCGATTAAAGGTACTTTAAAAATAATTGGTATTGCATCTAAACCTGTTGCAGACGATATAGCAAAATTGAGTTTACTTGGTAAGAAAATATCCATAAAATCAGATTTGATTACTGAATTTGAGTAATTTATAATATTTTTGTTTTTAAAAATTTCTTTTTTTTCTCCAAAAACGATTACCTGATAACCTAAGCTAGCAAGTTTTTCAGCACAATTTTTGTAATAACTAAAATCACTATATCTAATTTTGTGGTGACTCCAATCAGTTTTGGGGAAGTTTTTTTTTAAATAATCATTATCTCTCAGTATTATTCCTGCCATTTTATTTTTAATATCTAAACCGAAATCCTTTAAAATTTTGTTTCCTTTTTTAATTTCTTTTTGAGTAAAGAAAATATTTATTTCTTCTTTTTCCTGTGCATTTAAACTATCATTTGTATTTAATGGTGGAAAAAGTAAATTTTTTTTAATTCCATCAACCAAAGACTTAATATTTGTATTTTCAACTCTTCTTAAATCTTCTTCTGTTCGATAGTAACCAATGTCATGAAGATTACTCTTAAAAAATTTATTTATTATGAATTCATTTATGTAATTTACATTATTCATAAAAAAATAAGGTAATACCAATATTTTTCTTTTAAACATTTTTGCTAGTTGAAAATTACAAACTTTTGGATAAAAATAAAATATATCAAAAATAATTTTTCCTTTAATATCATGTTTGCCCAATTGTTTTTCACTTAAATATATATTGGTATTTTCTGCAAAATGGCCCAAACGAGTAGAGACTATAGCACCCCATCTTACAATTATAATTGGAGAGATTAATCTCACTATAACTACAAATATAAGTGCAAGAGGTATAAATATAACTCCTAAAATTTTATTGAAAATTTTATTCATTCTTTAATGAAAGCTATATAATGCAATAAACTACCCCAGCAATACTTCAAATACTTAGTATTTTTATAGTATTTTATCACTTTTTTAGGCTCAAAGTCAGAGTCTAAGTATTTTAGCATAACTTTTAACTCACCGGCCAATTTTTTTTTGTTAGATGCATCTAAAAAATCTGTAAATACCCTTGAGAAAGGTAATATTTCTATTTTTCTTTTTGGGTTATTAATAAATCTACACAATTCGTTTGAGAATTTTTTAATATTTTTAATTTTATTTGATTTTAAATTAGTAATTTCTTTTTGCGCAGAACCAAAGAGTATTGATAAAAAGTTTTTTTTCCAAGAATTATAAAATAGATTGTTATTCTTTTTTGAAATGGAACTATAATTGCTCAAATCTTTATACCACTTTAAATTATTACCATCAAAAAATATAGGTGAGGTAGAGTATAAAGTTAATTTATTTTTATCAGCTAATCTAATCAAGTCATTAATTGACCAAGTTTTTGAAGCATAAGGATTAACCAGCTGATCAAGCCACCAAGCATAAAAAGATCTAGATGTATTTATTTTCTTAAATTCATTTTCAAATAATTTTTTTGCTAAAGTGAGGGAGTTTTCGCTATATCTATCATAATTTAATTTTATACATAGAGTTATTAAAATATACGATTTTAGTAATTCGAAAATTCCTCCAAAAATATCATCATAGTTTAAAATTAAGAATGATTTTTTTTTCATAAATTTTGTAAGTTTAAAAAATAGTTTATTTCTTTTTTCTAAAGTATTTAAAAAACCTTCAGCAACTACAAAATCAAATTTTTTTTTTGTGTTATATTTATTGATATCAGAATTGATTACTTTTTTTAAAGACTTTGAGCAGTTTATTTTTTTAAAATTTTTGTAAATTAATTTGTGAATACTTTTATTCGGTTCAACAAGATGAATATTTGCTCCATTTTTGGCAAAATAACATGCATTTTCTCCACCATTACATCCAAATTCCAAATATTCAGATTTAACTATTGTAAGTTCAGGAATTTTCAAATGATTTTGTACAAGATTCTTTCTTTTTTTAAAATGATCTAAAAGATCTTTTTTTGTTTTAAATTTTATGGGTACTGGATTTAATTTTTTTGAAATGTAGTGTTTTAAAAGTGACATTTAATTATAAAAATTATTTATAGAATTAATTATATATTTAATGTTTTTTTGATTTAGATCGTCCCTTATTGGTATACATAAAATTTTTTTCACAATTTTTTCAGCATTTGGAATATCTTTTTTATAATATTTCAAAAATGCACTTTGATGGGGTATTAATGGGCTGTGTTGAATTTTTGTTTCAATGCCTTTACCTTTAAGGTAATTCATTAATTGATCTCTATTATTAACTAGTATTGTAAAGCTATAAAATGAATGAAGTTTATTATTTTCTATTTTAGGTGTAATTATTTTTTTTGTTAAATTATTTATGTATATTTTTGCGATATTGTTTCTTTTTTTTATTTTCTTTTGAACATATTTTAAATTTTCATTTATAAAAGCCGCTTGGAGTGTATCCATTTTAAAATTAAGGCTTGGATAAATGCAATTATTTTTATTAACAGTTCCTACATATCTTAAGATCTTAATTTTTTCATAATATTTTTTGTTGTTTGTCAAAA
>MDTG01337426.1_pt1 | contig 14560 bp, 14 predicted proteins | sample 811421 | NCBI WGS metagenome assembly MDTG01 (sample SAMN05326645, study PRJNA326480) | marine metagenome | isolation source: seawater | place: Pacific Ocean: South East | collected 2011
ACCTACTCCTAAAGATAAATCTAAGTTACCAATTTTTTTGGAACCGACAATATATTCGCTAGAAAAAAGACCTGTTCCTGCAAAATCACCAAGACCTAAAGCTAATTGTGGAATAAGAGTATTTTCTTTAAGTAATAGAACTTTCATGTTGAACCCTTTATCTTTATATGATTGAGCACCTAGAGATGCGTAATAAGGTCTATTGGGAATGTCAGCATAAAAAATTGAAAATTCAAGCCAATCATATGGTTGAGCTATAAGGTCACCTCTTGAGAAAGTATCATGACGTGATAAATTGAAGGATAAGGAGCCCTCATCTAAGAACCTTGCTGTTGGAGTAAAATTTATACCAATTGAGCCTAAAGAGTTAGGGCTATTTGACTGCAATATATGCGATATCAGTAGTAATAGTATAAAAAAATTTTTTACCGGAATATTCATTCTTTTTGAAAAATATCTCTTGTGAATAATTTATCGTGACAATCCCTCAGCGCCTCATCTGTACGATTTGCAATTATAAGTTCAGATTTTTCTTTGAATTTTTCAATTTCACTAATTACTTCACAATCTAAGTAGTGCTTATTTTCAAGCAATGGCTCATATATATAAACATTAAGATTATTTTCTTTTAGTGTATTTAATATTGATAGGATCGAGGATTCTTTCAAGTTATCTGAGTCCCTTTTCATTACAAGTCGATAGATTCCGATATTTTTTACTTTTGTCCTTAATATGGTATCCGAAATAAAATTTTTTCTTGTTTTGTTTGCTTGCACTATCGATTCTATTAAATTTTGAGGTACGTTTTTATAATTAGCTAAAAGTTGTTTAGTATCTTTAGGCAGACAATACCCTCCATATCCAAATGAAGGATTATTATAATGTTGGCCTATTCTATTATCTTCGCATATTGCCCCTATTATGTCTTTTGTGCCTAAATTTTTCTCTATACAAAAACTGTCTAGCTCATTAAAAAAAGAGATTCTCATTGCCAAAAATGTATTTGCAAATAGTTTTACTGCTTCTGCTTCAGTTGAATTCATAATGAAATTTTTTGTCTTTGATGCCGTAGCCAAATCAACATAATTTAAATATTTTTTACATAAAATATCTGTACCGCCTGCTACAATTCTTGAAGGGTTTAAGATGTCATTAAGAGCTGTACCTTCACGCAAAAATTCTGGAGAAAAGATAATTTTTGGTTCTTTAATATTTTTTTGTATTTCTTCAGTGAACCCAACTGGAACTGTTGATTTAATGACAGCTAAACCTTTAAAACCTCGCTTTGTAATATTTTTAATCATTGATTCTAAGGTACTTGTATCAAAAAAGTTTGTTTTATCATCGTAATCTGTTGGCAAACATAATAATGCTAGGTCATATTCAGAAAAGTTATCAATAAAACTTTCAGCCTTTATGTTTTTTTTAAATCGTTTTAGAAAAATATTTATGGATTCTTCTTGAGCTGAAAATTGACATTTCCTTATCTGCTTTATTTTATTTTTATCAATATCTAGAACAGTCGTTTTAAAGATCTGTGAAAAGAAACATGTATATGCTAAACCCACATAACCAGCACCAATAATTAAAACTTTATCAGTATGCTTCATTTCTAAACAAGGCTAAAGGTGTTTTCAAGAGAATCATAAAGTCAGAAAATAATGACCATTTATCAATATACTCAAGATCATATTCTACTCTCTTTCGCATTAACATAATATCTTTTGTTTCACCACGATAACCATGTATTTGAGCTAATCCTGTAATGCCTGGTTTCGCGATATGACGTTTCATATAATTCTTAATTTTTGTGCCATAAATATAATTATGCTCAATAGCATGTGGTCTTGGACCAATAAATGACATCTCGCCAAGAAAAATGTTAAATAGTTGAGGCAGTTCATCTATTGAGGTCTTTCTGATGATAGAGCCAATCTTAGTTACTCTAATATCATTTTTCATAGCTTGGATAACTTTTTCCTCTTTTTTATAAAACATAGATCTGAACTTAAAAATTCTAAATACTTTCCCATTTAAACCATTTCTTTTCTGCTTAAAAAAAACTGGTCCATTTGATTCAATCTTAATTAGCAAACCAACTAAAATAAAAAAAGGTATTAATAGAATTATAAGAATGAGAGATAAAGAAAAATCAAATAATCTCTTTATTAAAAGTGATAATGGTTTGTGAAACATCTTATTATTAGTCATAAGCGTTAGATCTGAATCATCAAAAGAAATGGCATCTTTATTTTTTATTGTTTTTTTAAGATTTATTCTGAATATATCGCAGCAAGTTTCATCAAAATCATTTATTAAACTTTGGAAATAATTTGATTCTGATTCATCAAGATTAATAATTATTTTTGAAAGGTTGTTTGTTGAAATCACTTCTCGTATTTTTTCAATATCCTTGGTTTCTAAGGCAATAACATTTAATTTTTTTAACTTATTCTCTAATGATGTGCTAATAAAATTAATTTTTCCATCATGTATTAAAAGAATATTTTCTGTACTAAGCTCTTTGATTTTATTAATAGCCAATATGGCGAAATTAATAATTGCTAAATGTGATAAGGCTAAAGCCACAAAAAAATAGCTTTCATTTATGTCCAATATGAGACTTAAATCATAATAGTTAGAATTTAATAAGAACATACAAAACCATAAAAAAAGGATTTTTAATGAGTTTTTGTAACTAATAGAAGTATATGAAATATTCGAAAAGTGATGTACTAGAAAATAAACTAAAAACAAGAAGAACCCTAATAATAAGCTTTGAAAATTATATATTTCTGAGTTTTTTTCAAAAAATATTAAGAAGAATAAAAAACCAATAAAAAAAGATATAATCCAAAATCTAAATAGGTAGAAAATATTCATTTTTTTATAAGGTATGCTCTAAAATTATACATACTAAAATATTAAGATTGAAATATAACAAAGAAAAAAAAATAATTTTCATACACATTCCAAAATGTGCAGGTACATCCGTTAGAAAAATTTTTAAAAGCTGGTTTAAAGAAGATTTCAGCTATTTCTATAGAAATGGAGGTGTTTATAAGTTGAGAGGAGCTGAACTCACAAAAAGTTCGATTGTATTTGGTCATTTTAATTCTAATCATGGTAATAGTGTTGACAAAATTATGCCTGAAACCGATCAATATATATCAATTTTTAGAGAACCTCTTGATACTCATATATCTGCATATTTTTATTATAAGAAGAGGTTTGGTGGAATGATCATGAACCCATTTTATGACCATATAAATTGGATATTAAAAGGGAAATTTTCTAAAGGTACTTTTGAAATTTTAAAAAGACAAAGAAACTGGATAAATAAGTATAAAAACTTAGATGATTGGGTTAAAAATGAGCCGCTAAGTTATCTTAATCACTTACCAAGCTATGTAAACCAAGAAAATTATAAAAAGATTATTGAAAATGAATTTTTGGCAGTGGGAATATTTGAAGAATTAGAGGATTCTATGAAAAGAATAGCCGATATCCTTAATAAACCTTTCAAAAAGAACTTACTTCCAAAGAAAAATAGAGGTAGATATTCTTACCATTTAGATCAAAAAATTAAAGAGAATTTCAAGAAACAAAATATTCTTAGTTATGCTATCTATGAATATGCATGTGAAAAATTTTATGAAAATAATTAGATTAAATATTTTCTAGAATAATTTTTTTCAAATTCCAAATAGGAACATCCGTATCTTGCTTAGGTTTGGAAAAGTTTCTTACATGCCATCCACTCCCGATATGAATGCTATTCTCTATTGAGACTAATGCAATGTCTTTTCTGAAATCAAAAATTTTAGAATCATAATTGACATTCATAAATTCATCTTGGTTTCCGTTCCAACCTATTTTTACAAAAATAGAATTAGATTCTTTATCCTCATCAAGCTCAAAAAGTAGCTTATCAGTAATTTTACAGTTCCTCATAATTTCAACATTTTTGAGCATCTGTTCTCTATCTTCAAAATAAATAGTGAAGTCTCTACTCATCCTTGCAACTATGTTTTTAAATTGCAGGCCAATTTTTTTTAAACTTTTACTATGATCTTTAAAACGATATTGGCAATATGGCTGTTGATTTTCAACTTGTTGTAACCCAGTAGTCACCATAAAATTTTCTTTTGTACCAACTATTTCACCAACCATATTGTCATAAATAGATAATATTTCGAATATAGGATCAATACTAGATTTAGCTGCTGGACTATAATCTTCAGGATTATAATGGTGACCATCATAGCAATTAGAGTCATACAAATGATGATGTTGAATATGGGCGCCAGCATTTAAAAATATAGACGAATATGAGTATGTATTTTTGCGTTTAAAATACATAAATAAATCAAAGAGAAGTAAGTCTAGAACAATAGCTTGGCTCCATTTAAATCTTAATGAAAGAAGGATATATTTAATATACTTAAAATAGTTCTTGAATCTAGCAAATTTTAATAGCCCAAAAAGCAAAATAGCATTATCTGAGAATTTTCCATTCGATGTTGCATTTGAATTAACTTTGCTCCTTATAGCGCTATAAAGTTTGGATACAAAGCCTTTGTCCTTAGTTGTGAAACTTTCCCATGGATCTGGTATAAAAATTGAATCTGCATTTTCTTCAAAATAGCAGTTCATAGGAGAAATGGATAAAACATTTTTTCCTGATTCCTGAATGTCTTGATAAATGTTGATGGTTTTATTTTTATAAAAATCTCCAATGTGAAAACACTTATGTTCATGAAAACTTTGCCCTGAATAAAATGATGGCCATTGTACCCAAGGTTCAAGTTCATGATATTCTTCTTCTGAGGTAGTATTCACTAAATAGTGATTCTTAAAAAGTTTTTTAAAATTTTTGAGCTTGTTTTTACTTGTATAATACTCTACCCATTTTTTATTGATTTCGTTTAATTCAAGAGATATCATTTTTGATTATTTATTTTAAATTTTTCTGTAAATAAATGATACATAAATTTAGTTCCATCAATAAAGTATCTACTAAGTAATTTGGTGTTTTTAAACATTCTGAAAACTGATCCAAAGCCAAATTTATGAATATAATCCGGTATTTCTTTAGTCGGGTAGGCAATAAAATCAAAAGCAGCACCAACACCTATGGATAAACAGTTAAGCTTTGAAGAATTACTATGCATCCATTGTTCCTGTTTAGGACAACCTAAGCCAACAAATAACAGATCTACTTTTTTTTGATTTATTTCATCAATAGTTAACTGTAATTCAGAAGCTGATAACTCCCTATAAGGAGGAGAAACTGCATAAGTTATGTTTATATTTGGATTAATTTTAGCAAGATTTTCTTTAAGTTTAACAATTATATCCTCAGAACTTCCGTATAATCCCACATTTATATTACTGCTTGTAGCCTTGCACATTATACGCATTAAGTTAGATCCTAAAAAAACTTTGGGAACATTTTTACCGTACAAGAACGAAGACGAAAGGTTTAAAATTTGGCTATCAGAAATACATAAATAAGCTGAAGTATGTGTTTTCAAATAGTCTGAATTTGTATGAGCTAAATATTGATTATGTGCATTAGTTACAACTATATACTGACCAGATAGGCTCTTGGTTTTGGCAACAATACTTTGAATATCTTTTTCTGAAGGAAAAGATACTTCACTCGATAGCAACTTACATTTATACATTTTTATTTTCTGTATTTTAAAAAATATTCAGCTAATAAATTAGAAAAACTGCTATTTGACACAGAGGTAATTAACGAAAATTTTTTCCATTTTGTTTGATATTTTGAATAAGCAATAAACTGCCCTTTTTTTAAAGTCATCATTTTAAAAATTGATCGAAAAATATACGACCTCATGTTTATTTTTATAAGAAGCTTAGCAAAAAAACTATATGAAGAAGCGTTTGCAACTTCATTCTGGTATTCTTCTTTGTGAACAGAAGATATTTGTATTCCGTCTAAGCGCCTAAAACTACTGATAGGAATTAATATCTGAAATAAATCAGCATGTTCAGCAAACTTTTTCCATAATTTGAAATCAGCAGCATACTTAAGCTCAAGATCTAACCCACCTGATTCTTTGTAAAGCTCATTTCTCCAAAAAGTACTTTCCTGTTGAATATTTCCATACAAGTACTCTGAATGCCACCCTTTAGCAATTGCTGTTCTGGAGTATGCAGTAGGCTCTGACCGTAAAGCAGTAAATTGATTTTTTTCGTTTATAAAGCCAGGTAGTCCAGTTAACCATTTTACTTGAGGGAAAGCTTGAAATGTTTCACTTACTGTTGAAAGCGTCCATGGCATAAACATATCATCAGCATTTAGCCAACAAACTACTTCACCAGATGCCATACGCAAACCTTCATCGAGCGCATAGTATTGGCCTTTATCTTTTTTTGAGTGAAAATATGCAATCTTATCTGAATATTTCTTGATGATTTCTACTGTGCTATCTGTAGAACCGCCATCTAGAATAATATATTCGAGGTCAGGGTAGTCCTGACTTAATACGGATTTTATTGTTTTTTCAATATATTTTTCAGCATTAAAGCAGACTGTAATTACACTAATTTTCATTATTTAAAATTGGCTTTGTACTTAAACCCCAAAAAATTAAAAAATAAAATAGTGGGGTAGTGAATATGTTGCTTAAATTCATAGACAAAATGACCAATATAAAGAAACCCACATTATTTTTTGATAGAAATGCAGAGCTGAATAAATTGGTAGAAGCTCTTATTATAAGCAAGTGTAGCACTATAAAAGTAGTAAGACCAAATGATACTAAAAATTCTAAGTAGCCATTCCAAGTTGTGGAGGTAACAAATGAAGAGATTTGTTCACTATAATTTGGCCCTACCCCAAAAAGATAATTATCAGAAAGTTGGCCTATAAGATATAAAAAGTTGAATCTACTTGCATAATATTGATAGGAATTGATATCAAGTGAACTAACAATTTGTGAATATGTTTTATCAAAAAGGAAAGAGTTACTAAAAAATATGAATGTAGTAATTACTAACAATAGTAGTAGATTGAAGCTTCTTTGTTTTATGACTCTCACAAACATTATTGTGTAGAGAAAAATTAATAGATAGCCTCCAGTTGAAAAACTACTAAGTATTGAAGCTATAAATATATTTCGATAGTTATCAGAAACATGATGGTTGCGAAAGCTTAGTATTTTATGAGCTAGCAAACCAATAAAATTAATTTGAGCCAAAATTGATGGCTCCCACCACAAACCCCTATTGCGGATTGAATCTTCTGCAAAATTTATCACAAACATTGTTACTCTACCAGTACCATCACCATCTCTATACGTGATTCCAAAACTTTTAAATAAATCAAATAAATCAAAACCAATGAGATATAAAGGCAGAGTGAGCAACCATGTAGCTAAACCAAAAATAGATGTATAAAAAATAACATTAAGCATGGCTAAAATAAATTTATCCTTATGAACAGCCATTAATATTAATGTTGCAGCTGCAGTTAAAAATACTGACATATCAGGGAATAGCGTTCCTCTTGATTCGATAATATGCACAAAAGAAGATAAAAGAATCAAGGCTAAAAATAATAAAGAAAGAGTATTGAACCTTATTGCTTTTTTTGCAGTAAACAATGAAATTATCGCAAATAAGAGGAAAAATCCTATTCTTAATTCGTTGATCAGTATCTGCTTTATAAAAGGGTTAAAAAAAACTAGAAAACTTAAGAAAATTGGTAAAAACAAGTTTGAAGCTCTGGCACTAGACATTCAATTTTTCCAGAAATTTTGATGATGCTATTGAAACTATGCATGCTTGCAATATTACCATTACAAAGGCAGCATAGAAATTTAAGACCATAGTTGCAGGCACATACAGGAAAATCACTAACATGAAACTAATTAATGACCATCGTAGGATATAATCTGCGCCTCCTTTTAAAATTGCTGCTATTCTTAAGCTCCCAAAAAAGAAGTTTCTTAAAAGATTTCCAATAATCAAAAGTTGTACACATATAAGAGCCGTCATGAAGATAGTATAGTTCTTAAAATCTTTTAGAATGTCTAAATTACTGAAGATTAAAAGCAGAATTAGAAATCCTAAAGAAAAGAAAATATATAAGAAAGAGATTATTTTAGTTGTGCTTATTTTCAAATTTAGATAAGTGCTTACGTCCTTATAGTCTAGCCATTTCTTTCGTGTAGAATTTAAAAATGCCATTGGTACCTGCTGGACAAAACCATAAACAAAGAAAGTCATCCCGATGATAGTAACTGTCTCATAGTCAAAAATATAACCTGATATTAATAATATTATTGGCAAGATGCTGCTAAATGTGCCAATTAATCCCTCACTGTAAATATCTTTATTTTTGAAATAGTAAAAATTTAATTGAAATGTAATTTTATTTTTAAATGAAAGCAACAAAACAGAACACAAACAAACAAAGCAAAGAACATAGCCTAATGAATAAGCCATTAGAATGCTTTTTAGATTAATTGAGCTCAATGAATAAGCTCCTACTAAAATCAGTAGAATCAGCAGGTTTGCTAAAAATCCTGTCGATAATCCAGAGTATGTATCCTTCTTTAAAATTTGGAAGATATGCTGAAATGGTGATATTGAAATGAAAAAGATAAACCATATTGCTATAAAAAATATCTCTATATAACTTAAGCTATATAGAGGATTAAATTTTACGTATAAAGAAAACATAATTGAAAAAGCTATCGATATGCAAAATGTCATAATTGCTATAGTAGCTAAATGATTGAGAACTGCTTTTTCAAAATCACTTGAAAAACCTAAGTTGCTTAACTTTTTATAAAAATATTGTCCAGAAATAATAGGTTTATAAAAAAAAGAGAAGAAGTTAATGCCGGCTCTGATTAGAAAAAAAATAGCTAGGTCTTGTTCATCAAGCTGTACTAGAAAAAAAAAGATTAAAATATTGCAAAAAATAGATAGATATCTTGAAATAAACCTAGTAAAAAAATTCCTGTTTAAAAGTTCAAACATTAGGTTCGGAGTAATTAAATTTTTCGATGAAAAATTTATATTTTTGCTTGATTAAATCTATATTCTTTTTGGTGAAGTAGTGTTGATATACTTCTTTATTGTCAATTTTATTTACATTTTTAAATTTTAATCCTTCATTATCTAAATTAAAATTTTTACTAAGATTTAAAAAATCTTCTTCCAAATTTTCCACACACAAGTAACTATCTATAATATTTTTATTATCTAAATATGAGTATTCGGTATAAGGCTTATAAAAATTCTTTAAATAATAATTAAAGCTAGCTTTCGACCTAATTGAAAAAAATAAAGTTTTGAATAGTTCTTTTTTCATTGTCTTAAGATGGTATAAAAAAACTCTTGGTGAGCTATAAATCTGAAAAAATCTCCTTTGCAAAAAAAGATAGTTTGATAAGGCATGATCATAGGGATTTCTAATAGTTGTAAATTTGTGATAATTGTAGAACTCATCTCCCATTATTTTTTTTATGTCAGCTGGGAGAGGATGCATGAAATGTCCATTTTCAAAATTTGTGAAAACAGTACCAAAACAGTCTTGGGAATATCTGAAACCATTAATGGTAATTGATTTATTTAAACGATTTGACCATAAAGCATTAATGATTGCTGAAGATCCTACTTTTTTCGGTCTAATGTATATAAATTTTTTTTTTGTATCGACAAACATAAAGTTAATTTATTTATATCCCAATTTTTGAAATGTTTTTGGGTTCTTTTTAAAAATTATTTCTTTGGCTTCGTCGCAAAGAAAATTAGCATATATATCTTCAGAATTCGTTGTAATATTTTTGTTTAGCTCTTGAACAGGCCCAATGTTTAAATCAAGTTGTTTGTTAATAGCTAAAAAATCTTCGCTTAATTTTTCTGTTCTAAGATAAAAATCAGCATAAAATTCATCATCTAAAGTCAACCAGTTATCTAATGGTTTATAAACTGTTGAAAGATACAACAAGAAAATTTTTTTTGATCTTATGTTAAAAATATTTTGGCTTAAAAAGACTAAGGGGTTTCTAAGAAAGTATTGCATCATAGCTCCTTTTTTAGATCTAAGTTGTAATATTGAGATTCTCTTAAATAAATAACATGATAATGCATGATCAAAGGGGTTTCTAACTGAAATAATTTTTTTATACCTATCGAATTTTTCTCTGCCTAACAGCTCTCTTAATTTCATTGGAAGCAAATGTAACTCAGGGTTTCTATTTCCAGGACCCTCCCATAAATAGCAAGCAAGGTTTCTGGTAGAAAATAAACCGTCTATCTTTACGCTTGGTTGATTTCTGTATGGCTCTAAAAATGTATTGACAATTGAAGTGGAACCAGTTTTTGGTGGCCTTACATATATGAATTTTTTTTCAAAATTAATCAGCATTTATTCGTTTGGAAAACAATAATCAAAGTTTTCGAAAATATCTTTATAAATATTTTTTATATATTCTTTGGATTCTTCATCATACAACGAATCATATAATTCATTATTATGGCTACTATTCTTATTTAAAGTTTTTATGGAGTCATAGTTAAGATTAAAATCTTCTGCAAATACTTTTAAATCCTCATTTATATTCTCAACTCTCAAATAATAATCAATTAATTTTTTTTTATCGGATTTGAACCAGTCTGTGTATGGCTCATATTTATTTTTAATGCTCCACTTAAAGAATGATCTATTATTTGTTTTGTATAGTGCTTTAAAAAATCTTTTTGGCCTAGCAATATATGTTTTAATTTCAGTTGTATCAAACATGACACGTTGAAATAAATACCATGACATTGCGTGCTCATAAGGATTACGAATGGACGTAACAAATTTAAATTGATCAATTTCAGGAATATCAAATTTTTTGACAATATCTTTGTATTTATAATGAATATTATGCTTCTGTACTTGATCTACAAAATCGATTCCAAAACAATTCTTAGAGAATTTAATCCCATCTTTTTGCTGTACTATACTTTGGTTCTCATTTCCCCAAAAAAAATCTAATAGACTATTAGAAGCTACTTTCATGGGCCTTATATAAAGGAATTTTTTTTCAAAATTAATAAACATTTTTATGAATATATTTTACACATTTACGAATCCTATTCATAACTTCTATGTAATCATCACTATTGTCAAAATTAATAGGGTCTATGATATTTAATTCTTTATCAAAAAAATTGATAAGTTTAATTTTTTTTGCAAAGGTACTAAAATTTTTATGCAAGTACATAAGAATTTTTAAATCCATAGCAAAAATATATTCAGCGTTCGCTAAAACAGAACGTTCAATTTTCTTTGGAACATGTGGTAAAGGGTTTATCTCAATCTGTCTTAAAAAATCTGCTGATCTTTTATCCATATCATGCAGTCTAAAGTATTCAATAGCATATGAAGTTGCATTTAAAGAATTATCAATTTTGTTGAATATTTTTTCTGCAACTGGGCTTCTACAATAATTTGCATGACAAATGAAAACAATTTTACTCACTAGTCTTGAATATTATTTAAGTTGTTAAAGAAAGATGCAAAAGGAAATATTTGACTGAAGAACCTATTCCATTTTGTTACCCCAGAAGGAGCAACATAAATAATATCTTGTGGTCTTATGTAGAAATTATTTGCAAGTAAAAACTTTTCTGGACTTTTTAAACTAATTCTAAAAATTGTCGGTTTATCATCATAGCTTCGAACAACATAAATTTGTCCTGCATTAGAAAACCTTGGATCTAAGCCACTTGATAACCCTACTGCATCTGTCAAAGAAATTTTTTCAATTCCTACATAAAAACTTTGAGGTTTTATAACTTCCCCGAGTAAGTATGCTCTCCTTTTATCATTAAACTTTGAAACTGTTACGTCTAACTGAGGGTCAATGAAGTTTTTGGAAAGTAAATCATAAATTTTTACCCTTACTTGAGAAATTGAAAGACCCTCAACATAAATTTCACCAGCATATGGAAAAAATATTGTACCTTGGCTATTAACAGTTCTAGAATTTTGTGGGTTTATTTGAGATGATCCAAAGCTTACAGTAGGAAAAATATCTTCTAGGCCCCAAATGATAAAAGTTAGAACATCTCCAGGCATAACTTTATATGAATAATCATTGTCTAATATCTCCAATACATCTGAATCTACATCTAATATAGGCACAATCATATTTTTTTCAGGAATGTAAACTTGATTATTTCCAGAGAAAGAAGAGCTTGGTTCACTCAAACCTGGGGTAATGCTACAACCAGAAAGAAGAATAAGAAGAAATATGCCAAAAAGCATTTTAGTTTTAACCATCTTTATCAGCTTCATAATACTTGTAGTTGTATCCGTAGTTATATTTATAATCATATTCTGAATAGTAATAATAATTTCCAAATTCTTCCTTGTAAGCATTATAAACCACACCATCTGGTTTTTTATTAATGCTGTCTAGAACTTGGGCAGCTGCCCTTAATTCTTTTTCAGTAGTCATATTGTGTCTGCATACAAAATACAATAAGTCAGTATGTTGAGATACTGCTAGGGCATCAATCAAATTAAGTATTGGTGGGGTATCTAAAACAATATAATCAAATTCATTCCTTAGTTTTTGAAAAAAGATGTTAGCTAAATTAGATTCAATAAAAGGCATAAAATCTTTTGCTCCTGATTTTTTTCTTGGAATGAATGAAAGATATTCTGAGATCTTAAATTTTGAAATTTCAAATTCTTTTTCGAATGTATCCATGTTAGCAAGTGGCTCAACATTAAATTGCCTATGCAGTTTTCCTTTTTTGTAATCAAAATCAATCAAAACAACTTTTTTCTTTAACGAGGAGAGTGAAACTGCTACGTTTTTTGCAATTGTAGATTTTCCAACTCCTTGTGTTGGGCCTGTTATTTGTAATATTTTTGATTCTGAATTTTTAAGATCTACCAATATATTCCCAAGGGTAGATTCAAAATACTGAAGCATATTTTCTTCATTATCATTTTCTTGAAATAATGGCACTACTCCTGAGATTGCAAGACTTTGATCTGCATCAACAACTGCTGAGGGAAATTTCAAGTAATTAAAAAAGTATGACCTAATACCTATTATTAAAGCTGCTAATAGCGAGTATAGCGCTACTAGAATTACTAAGAAATCTCTACCACTAGGAGAAACTTTCCCTACTAAGTATGCCTCATCAATTATTTGTACACGACCTAGGGTTGAGGCTTTAATTATTGAAACTTCCAGTTTTTTTGACATTAACTCTTGATAAAATAATTTGTTAATTTCAACATCACCAAATAAGTTGACATATTCTTGCTGAGTTTCAGGTAATTTAGAGATTTGACTTCTAACGAAATCTAACTGGTTGATTAGTTCTTTCTCTTGGCTTTTAAGAGACTGTATCGCAACATTATCTGCGCTATATTTGCTTTCTAGTTCAACCCTATTGATGCGCAGGGCTCTAATTTTTTCATTTAATAATGCAATCTCATCAATGTAACCCTCAATCTCAAGATTGACATTTACAGTGCCAAATTCTTGTTGAAAATTACTTAAAAGCAATTCACTTTTTTCTAGCTGTAGTTTAGCAACTTCTAATTGCTTATCTAAGAATTCAATTGATTTATTAGCCTCTAGTGATTTGCTTTCTATGTCTTGATTTACAAAAACTTCATTGGCTTTATTGAGTATTTTTTTTCCAAAATTAACATCTGTGGTATTGTATGAAACATTAAGCAAATTCCCTTTTTCCCAAGCAAAATTTGAATCGATAACAACACTCAAGTATATACTTCCAGCATAATAATCAATTGTTAATGACTCATCATAAAAAATAACATTTACAATTTCGCCAATTGCAATGTCAAGCTTTGTAAGCACAAAACTTCCATCTCCAACATCTACTTTTTCTCCAAATTTAATCTCAGAGTACATTAAGCTTTCATCTTCATCATAAATATTAAAAGAAGATGCATTTCTTTCTATGAAAAAGGAGTAGGATGTAGGGTTTATGGGATCAAAATCAAATCGATAGTTTTGGAAATATGCTTTATCCAAAGTAGAGATAGATGAATTGTCTAAATAAATACCAACATCTAAATTTAAATCCTTGACGACTTTTTGCATGTTGGACTTAGAAGAATATAAAATAATTTCTTGTTCCAAGTTGGTGTTTGAGTTACCCAATGATGATGTTAAATCTAGTGCAAACTCAGCAGCTTCATCATCAACTTTTATTAGACTAGTAACTTTATATATTCGTTCAACCGAAACATAAAAATAAGCAAAAATACAAAATAAAATCACAAATAATGCAATTAAGTAATAAATATTTAGTGAAATATTTTTTAAGATTTTTTTTAAATCAATTCCATCTTCCATATATCATCTCATGGTGCCCAGGGCCGGACTTGAACCGGCACGAAGTTTCCTTCGAGGGATTTTAAGTCCCTTGTGTCTACCAATTTCACCACCTGGGCAATAGTGTCAAATTTTATCATCGAATGAAATGTTCTGCTGTATTTCTCTTTTGTCAAGAACTTCATAATCTGATCTTA
>MDTG01007317.1_pt1 | contig 14558 bp, 8 predicted proteins | sample 811421 | NCBI WGS metagenome assembly MDTG01 (sample SAMN05326645, study PRJNA326480) | marine metagenome | isolation source: seawater | place: Pacific Ocean: South East | collected 2011
GCACAAGCCCTTGCTATGGCTGACATCGGTTTACCTGAAGTTGTTGAAGAAACTTTCGACTACGGTAACCAGCATGGTATCTCCATCGGTAAGATTTTTGGCCTTAGAAAGCCTAAATATAATAGTGATCATCACGGTAGTGTCGAAGATTTCGGCGTTATTCGTTGTGACACAGCTATTTAATTGGAGGTATTGAACAATGGCTACTATTGCAACCTTAAGAAAAAGCGGAAACGTTGAAAGCAACTCAGCTTACAAAGGTTTCCCTGAAGGACAAATGTTCATCAGAAAAGCTGTAATTACTACTCCTGTATTAGCATTAAACGATGTAATACAGGCTATAGATGCATTTAAAGGTGAAACCTTACATGCATTAAGGGTAGTATCTACAGATATTGATACAAATGGATCTCCTGCAATTGTATTAGATATTGGTCACACTAACACAGATACTGACACGACCGGTACTTCTACTGCAATTAAAGATGGGTCTACTATCGCTCAAGGCGGCGGTATTGAGTTATACAGTGCATTAAGTGCAGATGATGACGCAATCGAACCAATTGAGTTTAGTGCAGATACCACTATTGATATTCATGTTCAAGTTGCACCCGCTACGGGAGCCGCTGGCACGATTACAGTAATTGGTTATTTCTCATAATAAAACTCCGATAGTTTATCCCCCTCTTCGGAGGGGGTCTTTTTTAAGGATTAAAAATGGTTACAATAGTTAGAGATGAAGGAATCGAAGTAGTAAGTGCAAAAGACCTTTGTTTCACCATGAATGATGAAACAGCAAACTTTCAAGCAGACGTTGTTAGAAGAATGCCAAGGGGTCCAATGCTACAAGAATTACTAAAACGCGGGCATATTATGTATGCCAACGAAGCACCACCCCCACCCCCGGAACCAGAACCTGAACCGGAGGTAGAGGAAGAAGACCCGCTAGTCGCGGCTCTCGAGAGTTTAATCGAGGAAGGCGATCCAGAGAATTTTAAAAAAGACGGCACTCCCAAGTCCGCCGTCATAAACAAACTGGCTGGTAAAGCAGTTACAACTGAAGAACGCGAGACTGCATGGCAGACCGCGCTAAATAGGTAAAAATATGGGTAAGAAGAAAGCTTCAAAAAGACGTAAGGCTAGAGAACGCGCAGCTGCACTTGAACGCCAACGCCAAGAAAAAACAGCCGCTAATTTAAGATCCGCCGAAACCACTAAAGCTAATTTAGATGCCGAGTTTGGATCTCGATCTACCACTGCTAAAACTGGCGACATTAAAGACGCTGGTAAAGTAAAAGAGTTTGGCACCACAGGCGGCGGCAAAAAGAAAGCCAGTAGAGTTTTTGAAAAAACAGGTGGCGCTCGCAAGTATGATTTCTCTGTCATGGGCAACTCACCAGTTTTAAAACGCAATCTTATGTCTGACTTGAACCCGAACAACCGTAATATAAGACGGGCTAGACGTAATCTAGGGTACGAACCAGGAGCATCATTTATAGGTGATACTGGCAACTCGTCTGAAACACCAATGAATAGTTTTGGGTTAGACCGACGCAACTTAACAAACCAAACTCAAGTAGGTATGTCAGGTAACGCTGCCTCAAGTACAACTGACAAAAATGAGTATACGTCAGCAGCAACTATGGACGACGACGACAAACGAGAAGGTTTAGGATTAGCATCAAAAGTCGTCACATCATCATTGCTGGGAATCTAAATGGCCACTACCACAGGCACAAATATAATTGACCGAGCACGCGTTATTTTGCAAGATGGCGGCGCCGTCAGGTGGCCAGATTCAGAGTTACTACTTTGGGTAAACGATGCCCAACGAGAAATAGCTTTTTTAAAACCAGACGCTTCGTCAGTTAATGACATTGCTAAACTTAGGGCTAACACCACTAAGCAGACAATGTCAGGCATAGAGATTACATCTGGCGGCGGTGTCCCTAACGCTAATAGAATACTGCGCGTAGTAAGAAACATACACGCTGTTGGTGGGGCCAGTGATTTTGCCGACAATAATAGTGATGGCGCAGGCCGAGCTATAAGATTAGTAAGTCGAGAAATATTAGATTCTCAAGACCCAAATTGGCACGATCCTAGCGCTGCTACTGGCTCCTCCACATTTGTATCAACAGGTGGAAACATTAAGCACTACGTGTTTGATGAGATTGACCCAACTACTTTTTATGTATATCCCGGAGTAGCATCAGGCCAATCTGTTTATGTAGAACTAATATACAGCGCAGTGCCAGCTGCTTTAAGTGTTAAAACAGATACTATTAACATACCAGATACATACGCTAATACTATGGTAGATTACGTCTGCTATAGGGCACTTAGTAAAGACGCAGAGTTTGCCGCTAACGCTCAAAGATCACAGGCGCATTTAGTAGCATTTAATAACACGTTAGGTATTAAAAGTTCACTTGATAACAGGACTTCTCCTAATAGCACAGTTGTTTATACGAACTCTGCAGATCAAGCTAGAATACAGGCAGGTCAATAATGGCTACTACTTTATATGAGTCTCTCTTACCTGAGATAATACCGATGGTGCCAGAGGCTCCTGATGCTCTTATAGAGAACAAGATTCGAGCTGCCACAGTCGAATTTTGTGAACGCACAAATGCGTACCAAAAAGATTTAGACCCTATAACTGCAATAGAAGATGTGTACGAATACGACTTCGATACACCAGCAGGCACGGTGGTCCACAAGATTATATGGGCTACGCATGACGGCAGAGACTTAGAGCCTATATCACCTATTTTGTTAGAACAACGTAAACCTAAGTGGAGAGACAACGCAACCACTGATACGGGCATGCCAGAATTTTTTGTTAAGCAAAGCCAAAGTTTATTTTGGGTAGTGCCGGTTCCGTCAGCAACAGAAGCGAATGCAATTAGAATTAGAGTTGCTCTCAGACCCACACACTCATCTACAAGCTGTGACAATGAGATATTAGATGACTACAGAGATGCTATAGTTAACGGAGCTTTGTTCAGGTTGCTACGAACTCCAGGGCAAGACTTTACAGATTTTACAGGTGCAGGCACATACGGAAGTTTGTTTGAAGCTCAAATCATTGAAGCAGAACGTCGCGCAAGACAAGGTGACACAGGCATAGCTAGGAAGGTAAATTATGGCGGACTCACAAGCATCAGAAGCACAAGAAAATATTCTGGGAGAAGGCTCCACAAAACTAATTCTTTCTGATATTAAGAAAGAATGGTCTTGGGTCAGACCCGGATTAGAGTACATACAGAACGCTGATCCTGACCCGTTACAGATACCAGAGGATGTATACGCAGCGTGCGTTAATGGATCTGGTCATTTATATATAGACGAGAATAGAGAATTTTTTGCTATACTCAGTACGATAGAACAGCCGTACAAAGGCAAAGAGTTAGTACTATGGTATACGTGGAACAAAAATAGGCACGGCCATAGGTTAAGTGATGATTATGTTCCTCTAATGGAGGATTTAGCTAGAGAAATAGGTTGCGATAAACTAATGTTCGAAACGACCGTTCCTGAAGTAGCTAAATATGCAGAGAACCACGGTTGGTTTGTTGACACGATTGTAGTTAAGAAGGTGGTAAATGGGTAAGAAAAAACAAAAAGCTCCTGGCCCCACTGCTAATGAAATAGCCAGCGCAGAAATAGCCGCAAAAGAACACGCATTTGTAAAAAAATACGTGCGCCCCGTTATACTTCAACAAAAAGCAGACGCCCAGGCCGTAAACTTTTCAGGCATATTTGGTTCTAGAATGAACGCTGATATGATGCAAAAGGTTCAGCAAACCGGCGCTGGTAAATATGGGATAACTACAAGCGTGGGCGGATCTTCTGTTTTAGGTAAGGGACTAGCAAAAGGCATAATGAATGCTGAGAAGAACGCTAGAGAACTAAAGGCTAAAGATCAAATAAGGGCCCTGGCATCTGGCCGGCAGCTAGCCGCTGGAGCTATTACTAGTTTACGAGATGCCGCTAAAATAGATAGTAATGTTGCGCTGTCTGGGTATATGGCAGAGCAAAAACGAAGAGCAGAGCAGGTATCTATAGTTATGGACGGTGCTAAGTCTCTAGCTGGCTCTTATGGCACTTATAAGGCTAGACAAGATTTTCTTAGTGCGATCAAACCAACAACTACAACACAGGTTGACACTGGCGTAAATTCGCTTAGCCGACCGGAGATGCCAGGTAGGGAATCAATAGATTTGTCTAAACCAGTAAAATTCTGACAAGAGAGTATTAAGGCATGGCTACAACAGATATGACAAGTGGCGTAATGAGCGAACAGTTTGCTAAAGAGGACGCAAGGGCTCTGGCAGCTGCCTCGGCTCCTAATTTTGGAGGTGTTGCAGGTGCCTTGATAAAGGCAGTGAATAAAAAACCAGAAAAACCAACTGACAAGTACGCTCGGATTGCTAGAGAAGATTATGATTTTTATAAAAACAACTTTGAATCTTTTGAAAAAGGCCTGCTTGAAGACGCTGCAAAAGACAGTAGCTTTATAGAGTTAGCCGCGCCTACTTCAGCAAGGTCATTTGGTTTGGCGCAAGGCATAACTAGCCGAGACATGAGAAGGTTTGGTGGGCAAGCTACAGCTGCGCAAAGGCGCCAACAAGGTCGTTACAACGTAGGCGCAGGCACTCTTAGCGTACTAGATAGCGTAAATAACGCCGCAATGACACAGTACGATCTTAACAAACAAAAACGAGCTAGCTTATTAGATATAGGCCAAAAAGTTTATCAAGGGTCTATGGAAGGTTTGTCTACTTCTGCTAAAAACCAAGCTGAGCGAGATATGGCTAATAAAGCCGCATCAGAAATGCGCAAAGCACAACGCACGCAAGGCATAATTGGCGGTATCGCAACTGGCGTCGCTGTTGGGGTAGTAGCTGGTGCAGCGACAGGCGCAGCGGTCGGCGGCGGACTAGCGCTGTTAGCGTTCTTATAATTGAGGTAAGTAATGTCTAAATACTATAGCAACCTAAGATCTCCAGGCGTCGCTGATCTAGCGGCGGCCTTCACTGGAGCATACGGAATTGAAGCTAAAGTTCAGTTAGCTAGACAAGAATCTGATCGTAACTATGAGCTTGCCCTTAGACAAGATGCCCGAGAAGCGACAACGCTAAATGACGCCTTAAGAGTTAGCCAAGACAACTTACTAACTAGCGCACTTAATCGTGATTTACTTAAACAGCAAATGGATACAGCGAAGCGACAAGGCAGGGTCTTTGATGAACAACTTATCGGTGAAGGAGTCAGAACTGACACAGCTAGACTAAACTTAGGCGTAGCTGAACTTCAGCTTGATGCCGCGCAACAACAAAACGTAATAGACACCGCAAACGGCGTACAGAATAAGCTGATGATGCTCAACGTTACTGACCAAGATTATAATGGGGGTGGTAATGGTCGAAGCTACCTTAACAATGAAGCGATAGCTACTACTCTTAACGCAATAATAGAACCTGACAATATAGAAGGCCAAGTTCAAAAAAAGAATGTAAAGGCCGGATTACTAACGCTCTTTAATCAAATGGCTTCAGTGTCCAAAGAAAACCGTTGGACTGATATGGATCAGGTCGTAGTAGTAAGAGACGCTAACGGCGAAGAAGTATTTTCGGGTTTATATGGTCAGCCAGAAACAGACAAAGCACTTTTATCCTTTCAAAAACAAGCCGGCGTTACTATAGGCACGGAGTACACAATAACTGGCCAAAATGAAGCCGGTGAAAAAATATACCTTACTGATCAAGGCGGCAGTAGTGCTCAAGAAGACATTACTAGCATGCCTCTTGAAGACCTACTTATACATGCAAACGCGCTAGGCGCAACAAAGGTTTGGGCCAACACAGGTGTGTCCGGCGCACAGTACAAACGCGCGCAACAGATGGCTAATAACCCAAACCCTGTTGTTGCAAGACAAGGCGAACAAGCTTTAAAAACAATGACAGAAAGCCAAGACTTACATAATAATGTCGAGGAAATAATCACGTCTATGAAAGACGCGGGTAACCATGAGTTCGCTCGTTTAATAGAAAATACAGCTACGTTAGCTCACCATGATCCATCACGAGAGGGGCAGTTAAGGGAGTCAGTAAATATAGCGTTAGACTCTAAAGAAGACGAGATAGCCATAGAGCAATCAGTTCAGTTCGCAGGTGATGAGACAGGCCGGTTTGATCGTCCTATATCAGAGCTAGCTCGAGAGTATAAAGCCGCAAAAGCTCCTGACGCTGACACTAGCCCAGAAGATCTAGTTAATACTACGTTAAGTTTTGCAAACGCCGTTGCTAAAAACGCTCCAGACAGTCCGTTTACAGTTGACTACATGAATGCTTCTGAGTTAGCTAGAGACTCTGCTACTGATTTAGTTCAAAACATAAGACAACAAATAGAAGACGGAACGTTTGTTGCACCTGAAGGCGCGTTTACAGTCGCTGCTGACCGTCTAGTGGGCGCTAAAATGCCTCGACAAGTCTTAGGCGAAAAGACATATAAAAATCCTCTTGAAGCCTACGACCAGTCAACAAAAATGATGGAAAGGTTCATGCAGAAACACGGTAGTTTCTCTGATATGCCTAAAGCAATACAAGAGAAGTACTTACAAGCTAACAATGTCCGCCAACAATCTACGAATGCTTTAGCTAACGCTTTTGCTGAACAATTCCCAGAGGACGCTTTATCAACAGCATATGCTGGCGCTTTAGAAAATAGAGATAAAACTGCTACTATATTAAATAGCACAGCTTATCTTGAAGGAATTACAGACCCTAGCCAACTATTAGCTAGAATACAAAACGGCGATTTAACGTTTAACGACGGTGAGCTTTTTGCTTATCGAGAGTATTTAAACGCTAAAGAAGTTAAAGAGCTTAGCGATTTTCAAATTCTTACTACTCAAGAACAGCAAATGGGTTTAGCTTCGTTGTTGTTTGCAACAAACGGCGACGCCGAAGCCCAAAAAGAGATTATGGCCAAGATAGAATCTCTAGATGCTACTGGATTTACGGAAGGGCAAGCAACAACCGCTGCCCAGCTAGCAGCAGAAAGCGCCAGTAAAGCAGAGGCGCGAGCTACTGCAATTCAAAGCGGCCTTGATCAACGAAAAACAGAAGCAGAAATAGTAGGCGTGAACCTTGATAACACCAAGAAAAAACTAGAGAACGAAAAACAAGACATTGAAAATAGACTAAAAATAGCTAGTCTTGATACTAATGCAGCAGCTGAGAATGTTCAAAATCTAGCTATTATTGCCGAAGATGCTAATAAAAGAGATGAACAAATTTTTAAAGATCTAGGTATAGATATTCCCGTTGCAGTTAAAAAGTTAAACACCGCCCGCAGTGCTTTGTTTGGTCCAGATGGCGAAATAGTCGAAGAAGGTCTCTTTGGCAAGAACAAAGCTGCTAGAAAAGCTAAAACTGCCGCTAGAAATGCTTTTAATGAAATCAATTTAGCTATAGATAACTCTACAAGCAAAGATAGAAAAGCTACTCTCAACGGTCAAATGTTAACATTTGCAACTGAATTAGTCGGCGCATTAGCAATTAAACAAGAGGAAGAGTTCGGCACTATTATACTTAATGGCGATAATTTCGACGCATTAGGTAATATTTTAGGCGGAGCTGTCAAATTAGTTCCCTTTGACTGGGCTCAACGCCTTGGGCAAGGTATACAGGACCAAGGCATAAAAGACGCTATACTTGAACCCTCTCCAAATAATACAGGCGTACTACTAAACCCTATATGGAACGGTAATAAAGTCACGGGTTTCGCTATAATGGATCCGTCAAACCCCGAGATCCAATATCAAGATGACACAGTGTCTGTAGAAGATTTAGTTGATTATATACCTAGAAGCGCTTTACAAAGGATTGCTAACCAAGCAATGAAAGCAAGACACGCGGGTGGTTATGCAGTTCAAATGTCTAATAGTTTCAAACAAGAATTAGCTAATCAGGCAGCACAATGAGCGAGGGCGAATTAGCCCTTCAACGGTTCTTAGGTCGCGGTTCTTTACAGGACCCCGATCCATATAGCAACGCCATAATTAAACCCGACACTACTTCTGGCCTGCGACCTGTAGATACTACTAGCAGACCTACTTATGTAGAACCCCAAGGCAAACCAGAAATAGATACCATAGGAGAGATATTTGACTATGGTATAGCTGCCGGCACCGCTGGCTTGCGAGCTGACCGTGCTAGATCACGCGCTGGTTTCAATGTCTTGTTTGGAATGGATCCTAGTGACAACCTCTCTAAAGCTGAGTTCTATGAGATACAACAGAACGCAGTTTCTAAAGAACTACCTAAGTTTAAAAAGAACCTAATTGATGAACCATCGTTCGATGGCTTCTTACAATCCGCAGCTTCGGCCACTGGCCAAATAATTCCGTCCGCCATAGACTCAATGTCGCTAATGCTGACAGGCGGCTTGTTTGGTTTGGGGCTAAAAGGCGGCGTAGTAGGGGCAAATAAAATAGCCGCTTCGGGTATTTTAGGCTCGCAACTTAGCCAAAAAGGTTCTAAAGAAGTAGCTTCTAAATTAATAAAAGACTCCTTAACACGTAAACAATTAAAAATATCTCCCCCCGCCGAAGACGCTCTGGCAGATAACACTTACAAGTTCATACGTAACGGTGCTCTGACGGGTATGTTCGTGTCTGAGTTTGAGCCTCTAACTGGTAGCAACATAAAAGAAGGTCTTCAATCTGGTAGAGATCTTGACCGTGATCTAGTTGTAAGATCGTCAGCTTTAGGCGCTATGCAAGCTGCTATAGGCGTGGGCGGCGAAGCGTTTATGGCTAAGCTGTTACTCGACGTAGCTAAAGAGCGACTTAAAAAATCTGCTAAAGAAAACATAAAAGACAGCTTACTTTCTAGCTTTGCAAAGAACACAGGTGAAACGCTAAAACGTATTGGAGCTGCTGGCCTTAAATCAGCCACGGTCGAAGGTGCTGCTGAAACTGCACAAGAAAGTTTAGCAGTATTAAACCGCGCTGACATGGACGCCAACTTCCAGTTCAGATCTGAAGAAGCAGCTTTAAGAATAGCAGAAGCAGCGTTCAGCGGGTTTATTGGCGGCGGCGCTATAGGTACTTCAGTAGGCACAGTTGTAGAGACAGCCGCTGGCATTAGTGACATAGCAAATGAAAAAGTCGTGTATCAAAACGAAGATGGCTCGTACGAAGAAATGACTCGTGCGCAAGCCGCTTACAGAAACATGAAACGCGGCGTAGCTGAGAACAAAAACATACAGGCTTTTGGAAAAGCCGCAACAGATGCTACGTCAGGCGTGATTTATGAAGCCGAGCAGATGGTTAACAAAGCTCGACAAATGCGCATCGATAGGCAAGTTGAGAGTGAAGTCTCTGGTAGACCTGTAGACGCAAGCCCTTTCTACTCTGACCCAGAACCACAATCTGTAATCATAGCCCAGCTTGATGCAGTCGTAGACCCCTCTAGTACAAAAGACACCGTTTGGAGAGAAGGCCCGCCAGTAAAAGCAGAGAAAGTTTTACTGGCACCTAGGTTTAGTAAGATTAGCTATAAGGGTGTCCCAATGCTAGCTTCACACATACCTGGCCGGGGTACTATATATACTACTAATCGACAGTCTTTGAATGACGTTTTAGAGAAAGATGCCGACGAATACTCTTTAGCTAGGGCTTTAGGATACAGCGATGTTAAACGCGGCGGCGAGTCAGTAGTACAAGTTAAAGATAAACAAGGACGCGTTGTATCTGAGCAAGGTGTCGATTCATCTTCACCTAATGTACTAAACCAAGCTATGGAAGCCGCTGAAAAGCTAAAGCCAGAAGGTGGCTCTATTGCAGTACGACCAGTATCAGAAGTATTAGCGGAGCGGGCTAACTTAGTAAAAGAGGAAGAAGGCCCAGTCTTCAAAGAGATGAACGTAGCGCCAGAAGACCTCGGGCCAACTGTTGCTCCTGACTTAGAAACTGACCAAGATGCTGATCCAAACGTAGATATAGAAGAGGAGGGCACTCCTCAAGCTCAAGAAAAATTAGTTAGCGATTTTGACGCTAACGACTTTGCGCAGCTACCAGCGCCTGTGTCTCAAATATTTAAAGCAAAAGACGCCGGTGTTATATACGACAATACAAACGAAGCTCGCGCTAGATTCCAAGCCGTACTTGGCCAGCAGTTTGAACAAGACGGTAACCCAATAGACTTTAGCAAGCCGTTCTTTGAAAGATTAAATACAGCAATCTTAAACGCAGCTTCTACTGCTAAAGAAGCCGATCCTACGTTAGATGTTAAAATAACTACAGGTGGTGTTTTAAGCAATAACCAAAGGTTAACAATAACACCTACTGAAGAGACGGCATTCGAGCGCGGGCCTGATGATCCAACTACTTTTATTAAAGATCGAGAAACCGGACAACAAAGAGCTGTAACTGTAGCCGAAGCAGTTGATATAGCTATCAGAGACGCGAAAGGCTCTAAACAAGAGTTTAGAAATATCTTCTTAGTTAAGGAAGGCGAGAAGATGCCTAGCAAGCCAAACGCTAGTTTAGTTGCTTTGACTAGAGGCGGCGGGAACATAAACCAAGCGCAAGTTAGAGGTGTTAAAGAAGCGGAGGAGGACGCGGCATACGCAGGTAACCAGCAAGTAAAAGCAAAGCGTAACTTGCAAGCAATATTAGGCGAACTTATAACTCGAGGTTACGACGTTCTTATACCGGCTGTCGATAAAAAAGGTTCGCCAGTCTCTATATCTTTGTTGCTACAAGAAGCGCCTAGCGCAGAAGCGTTGCCTGGAACAACAGCTCCAGCTAAACGAAACTATGGCGGTTTAACTATAGTCGAAAGAGAAACTATTGAACGGCAGCTTGCTGCAATTAAACGAGCTGAAGTCGCAGTAAAAACAGGCCAAATCAAACCAGCTCAGTTTTTAAAGTTAAAGCAGACCTTTGATAACAATATGAAACAAATAGAACAAAGGTTTGATTTAACAACGCCTGTTGCACCCAAAGGTAAGTTTACAGTCGCTGCGCAAAGAACTACTACTAAACCAACAGGCCGTATAGATCAACTTATTGGTAAATCCGTAGAACTTAAAAAATATAACGCTGAAGCTGGTAAATTTGGGTTTACTACTTTACACAACCAACGTGTTAAATTAAGAAAAGCCAAAGACGAGTTGTTTAATTTAAACAATGAGATTAATAGAACGACTTTAACCCCGGCGCTAAAGCAAAAGAAAACTAAACTCGAAAGAAAAATTTTTGCTATTACTAAAACTTTACAAGAACCTCGATACACTACAGCGGCTATAGTTAATGGCCAGCCAGTAAGTATTACAGAAATGCTTACTACTAGAGAGATTTATCCAGACGCGCCTGGCGACGTAGATTCAGTGTTGATTGCAATTAGGGAAGAGTACGACGCAGTTGATATGGTCCTTGGCATGATAGGTGACGGGTCAACTGACGTAACCGGCTTAGTTCAAACTTTGCTAGGCTTTAAAGATATGCAACATATCTTATCAAAAGACTCAATGATGTATAACGACGCTACTGGCGCACCAGAGCCTTCTATATACGAACTTATGCTTGGGTACTCTGTCCCAGATGGCACAAAACAAATAAATTTAGAAGACGGCAGAACTACGACTACACTTGCTATGGCGTTGCGCCGTGAGGCTAACAAGATTGATAACAGTATTAACCAAGACGGCGCTGTTACTACTAGGCTACAAGATCGACTTGACTCTATTACTGACATACATGACCCGCTAGGATTAGACCCTAGAAATGTACCTGGGTTTGAGACCGCTGCTGATGGATCAGAAGGTGCTATCGGTCGCCCAGGCTCTGTTAAACCACTAGGGCCCAAGTCATATGTAGTAGAGAACAGTCAACTTACTAAGGACGTATTAGTAAATACTAGACTCAATGACTATGATTTCGACGTAGATGGTAATATAAACTTAGGTAATAGGATGGCTGGAATGGCCGCTGTACAAGGTCCTGACCTAAAATCGAAAGCTTTTTTCTCTAATTCTATAGGCGAAGAAATTAAACGCCTTACTAAAACTGGTATAAAAGAACTGGGTTTAACAAAACCAGTATACATATATACCGCACAAGAAGTTTTAGGTAGCGATGGCAGCGTTATACCACCTGTTGATAGCTTAAACTTACCCGACTTTTTACAAGATGTACGCCGTCAAGCAAACAGGGACGTACAGAATACTACAGAAGACCTTTTTGACATCGATCAAGGCCGGGCTGCTGAGAAACTACTTACACAGATACGCACTCAGCTCTTAGTTATAGCAGACCCAAACACCTCAACAGTCGGTACTTACGTTGGCGGCAAAGGCTTAGAAGCTGACTTTATTATTGTAGATGATTCAGCTAACTTAGCTGAACAGGTTTACACCGTAGGTCACGAAATAGGCCACGCTTTCTTAGAGCAAGAAAAAGCGTCTAAGGGCTTTAACAAGATAAGAGCACGCCTTAATAAGTCATTTATAAAAGACAGGGATGGCTGGAATAAACCTAACAACCCATACGAGGGGAAAAATGGCTTTGAAGAATGGTACTCAGATCAAGTATCTAAGTGGATATACACTGTCTCCTCTCAAGAAACCGGCCGTTACAACCGAGATGCGTTTACTGGCAGTCCTGAAATACAAGCTCAGAAAGCCGCAATAATAAGAGCTATGAACGAGGCTGAGTTTACAGTTAAAAAACTTCAAGAAGAAGCAAGACAAGCGCAAACTAGTGGACTACACGACGCGCAGGTTCTTACTTTTGAATTGCAAAAAGCAATAAATGACGCTAAAAAATTAGCAATAACTGCAGCTAGTGAGTTTAATAAACTTGAAGCAGAGACTGCTGACAAGTACAGAAAGTCATACACTTACCAAGATGAAGATGGTAATACGACCAAAGCTGGCGCTACAAGAAAAGAGTTTCTTGAACACCTAGATTTAGTTGAAATACGCCGTAAAAGACAGGGCAAACCAAAAAACCAGACCGAGGCTTATTTCGCTAGACTAGCACGCAAGTTTAGATCCTTCTTTAACAAGATGAATGCGCAGATGCGCCGACGGTTTGGCGGAGACGTTAAAACAGACTTCCGAACTTATATGGAAGAAGTCTTAATGACTAATCGTCAACGCGCTCAAGGTGGCGGAACACAAAAACCAGATCGAGGGCGTGCGCCACCGAGGAGTTTCTTTGATAACAGATCTAAAACACAAGCTGAGCAGGCTAGTATACTGTCATTCGAAGATGACGCGGTGTACGTGGTGTCTCCATTCGGTTTTGGCTTGGAGGGGCAACCAATCGGTGGTCAAGTTGCAGCAGTTTCAAGACAAGAACTAAATGACGCTTACGATACACACCGTAAGTCTACTAATGTAGATGTGTCTCCAACCAAAACTAGCGGCAACGATGCTAGGTTTGCAGGAGCTGTCATCAAAGAAATGAACTCTGCAGGAAAAGACCGTTATGAAAGCACTAAGGAAGCTTTTGCAGAAGAAGAGCTAGCTGCCGGAATATCTAACACAAGAGATGACTTAGCTAAATATATACTAAAACACGCTAAAGATAGTATAGCGGATGACTGGCACACATTAGAAATGCTCGCACGTACTACAGATGCTATGGTGCGTAGACACTCCCCCGAAATAGCTGACATGATGCAAATTCGGTCACAAGAAAAAGCAGGCCTAGGGTTTATCAAAGCGTCTACAAAACAAAAGAACAAATGGCTTACTAAGCTATATAAAGACGTAGGCGACTTGTCTACTCCAGAAGTAGAAGCAGGTCTAACTGAAGCATTTACTGACACGCCAACTGCACAACTTACAAACCCAGAAGCGGTTAAGGTAAGAAAGTATCTAGAGTCATTTTATAAAGACTATATAAGTAAAGTTGGCCATGGTTTCAGTGTACCTTACCAAGAGAACTATTCGCCTGTAGTATTAGACTTAAATAATATAGCTAGAAATAGTGACCACTTTATGCAAACTATTCTTAGTGAGCGAGCTAAACAAGGCGTAGAGCTTAACTACGTACAAGTAGCTAGAACCATCGACCGTATACTTAAGTACCAAGATGCTGTTGTAAATGAAACAGGTAATATAGAAAACACAGATTGGACTGACCCTGCTTCTAAAGCAGAAGAAGCAAGAACTTTAACAGCGGGCATTGACCCCAGCGTGTTAGTTGCCCCCGATGGCACAAGCTACACTTTGGACAATAAATCAGCCTTAGTTATTTATCTAGCTAAGATGATCAAACGTGGCGAGTGGAAACGTCACACTATGTCTGAAGATGGCGAAACAAACCTGTTCCAACAAGAACTAGCTAAAATAGAAGAGAAAGACCCTAGAGCGCACAGAGAAACAATCGATATAGTTAAAGCGCATTTAGGCTATACGTCTTCTACTATGAAGCCTATAAAAGCAAATATTCTTGGTAAAGAAAGAACTTTGTTTGACCCTAAAGTAGTAAACACTTACGCGCAGGTATTTCAGTTTGTAACTATACTGCC
>MDTG01307614.1_pt1 | contig 14558 bp, 9 predicted proteins | sample 811421 | NCBI WGS metagenome assembly MDTG01 (sample SAMN05326645, study PRJNA326480) | marine metagenome | isolation source: seawater | place: Pacific Ocean: South East | collected 2011
GACCTATCCTACGGGGCTGAGTACATCAGCACTGGTGGCTCTGGAATGACCGATGGTGACTACTTCGGCGTTTCCGACTACACAGGAACAGTCGGCTCGTACACAGACGGATCTCAGGGATACCAGATGTCAGACACCGACGGAATCGCACAGCTGATGACTGGAAGCGTCTCTGACGCAGACAGCGTCTCAGTCGACCTATACGTCCAGAGCACCGGATGGGAGTCCACTGACTACATCACCATCAGCTTCGTCGGAACGAGCGCCACCACGGTACTTCTCGACACCAACGGATACGACATCGACACAGACTTCCCCGCATACGAGGGAGTGTGGACGACAGTGTCCGCCGATGTATCGGGTGCCGGTTACCTGCTAGTGGAGTTCTCATCCAACTCTGGTACGGAGTCGATTTACGTCGATAACGTGGTATTCACGTCCGACGGGCTCGACTTGGACCTCGACGACGACAACGACGGCTACAACGACACAATCGACGACTGCCCTCTAGACGCGACCGAGAACACCGACACTGACGGCGACGGCTACTGTGACGTACAGGACTCCGACGACGACAACGACGGCACGTTCGACTGGAACGACTACTTCCCGTACGACCCGACCGAGCAGTCCGACGATGACGGCGACGGAATCGGCGACAACGCCGACACCGACGACGACAACGACAACGTCACTGACAGCCAGGACGCATTCCCCAACGACCCAACCGAGTGGTCCGACTACGACGGAGACGGCGTAGGGGACAATGCCGACATGGACGATGACGGCGACGGAGTCAACGACGACGTCGATCCGTTCCCAATGGACGGCAGCGCATGGCTCGATACCGATGGAGACGGCATACCCGACTACAACGGGCCACCTCCGTTCTCAGGAGACTTCGAGTCCGGCTCGCTGGGCGGCGGATGGACCACGAGCGGCGACGCACTGTGGTTCGTCCAGAGCAACACCGTGATCAACGGCGGGTACTCTGTCCAGTCAGGAAACATAGGCAACAATCAGATGTCTATGCTGGAGATAAGCGTCAACGCTACAGCAGGTCAAGCACAGTTCGACTACTCGGTCTCGACCGAGAGCGGCTGGGACTTCCTGGTGTTCTGCATAGACAACTCGGCCAACTGCCTGAGGACCTCTGGATACACCATGCGCTGGTCAGGTACCACTGCAGGAACATACCAGTGGACGACCACTGGCGGATGGCACACCTACACATGGGTATACTGGAAGGACAGCTCGGTTGACGGCGGACAGGACACCGTCTGGATCGACGACGTCGACATCCCAGTCCCGACTGGAATAACTCAGAACGACCTCGATGACGACAACGACGGAACGCCTGACGACATGGACATGGATCCACTGGACCCATGCGTGGGCCTGGACTCCGACAGCGATGGCATGGCCGACTCTCTTGGAGCAACTATGCTCAATGGCAGCGCTTGTGACGCATCCGCGTACACGATCGACGACGATGACGACAACGACGGATGGACAGACGTCGAAGAGGCGGACTGCGGCTCAGATGCCCTGAACGCGACTTCGATGCCAGACGACTTCGAGGGCGATCACGTGTGCGACATTGTCGACGACGATGACGACAACGACGGGACACTGGACGCCGACGACGCGTTCCCATACGACCCAAGTGAGTTCACTGACCACGACGGCGACGGAATCGGCAACAACGCCGACACCGACGACGACAACGACAACGTGACGGACGGCCTAGACGCCTTCCCACTGGACGCTAGCGAGACCTCGGACTTCGACGGCGACGGAATCGGCGACAACGCCGACACCGACGACGACGACGATGGCTGCCTAGATGTTGACGACGCGTTCCCGTATCATGCGGGTGAGTGCGTCGACTCCGATGGAGACGGACTAGGGGACAACGCTGACCCAGACGACGATGGAGACAACGTCGCTGACGTCGCGGATCCATTCCCCAACGACCCAACAGAGTGGGCCGACGACGACGGCGATGGTATCGGTAACAACGCCGACACCGACGACGACGGCGACGGTGTCGACGATGTCGATGACGCGTTCCCAGAGGACCCATCCGAGTCCGTTGACTCTGACGGAGACGGCCAGGGCGACAACTCAGACGCGGACGATGACGGCGACGGCGTTAACGACGGAATAGACGTCTTCCCAGATGATCCAAGCGAGTTCGCTGACCTCGACGGCGATGGTATCGGTAACAACGCCGACACCGACGACGACGGCGACGGTGTCGATGACGCCGATGACGCGTTCCCGAACAACCCAAGCGAGACAAACGATCTCGATGGTGACGGGCTTGGCGACAATGCTGACCAGGACGACGATGGTGACGGCGATGCTGATGTCGACGACCAGTTCCCAACAGACGCATCTGAGTGGGATGACACTGACGGTGACGGAATAGGCAACAACGCCGATGACGATGACGACGGAGACGGAGTAATCGACTCCACTGAGATCGATTGTGGAACCGATACTCTGGATGCCAATAAGGTGCCATCTGACTTCGACAACGACGGACTATGTGACGCACTTGACAACACGGACGACTCCGCTGGAGATGGTGGTTCCGAGACTGAGCTTGGCTGGACCAACGCAGTGCCAGGATTCCCATCGCTCTTCGCGGCCATCGCCCTAATCGGTGCAGCATTTGCTGGTCGCAGGAAGCAGGACTAGAAATTAGTCAGCTTACGAAAATCCCGGTCCGGGGGCATTAGCCCTCGGATCGGGCCCAACCGTCCGAGCGAGTAGCTTTGCCACTCCATCGCACCACTTTCACCGGTAATGCTGATAAGTCGGCGAGATAGCCATCGTCCGATAGCATGCCCGGAACGACACGAGTTGAGATTAGGACACTGAAGGTGGGAAGATATGTCGCGATTGACGAGAGCGCGTACAAGATACTGGGAATGAGCAAGTCGAAACCAGGAAAGCACGGTTCGGCAAAGGCTAGAATAGAGCTGGAAGACATCTTCACGGGTCAGAAGAGGAGCCATGTGGGAACTGTTACCGACTCCATCAACGTGCCAATGATAGAGAAGGGGTCAGCTATCGTCACCCACATACAGGGAAATGAGGTCCATGCCATGGACAACAAGACATACGAGACACTTATTCTTCCGACTGATCCAGAGCTAAACTTGGAGCCCGGAGGAGAGATTCAGTGGATGGAAGCCATGGGCAGGTACAAGATCACTCGAGACCACTGAGTGGAAAATCTCCATGACGGCCAATAATCGCGAGTGAAGTATAAGCGATTAGGCCCAGCCTTTCGTTTTGAGGGAACGCATGTCCGACGTAAAGCGTTCAGCCTACAGGCAACCAGTCACTCCGTCTGGACTGGAGGCGATAGAGAAGGGTACCCTGACATGGCTCGACGAGGACATGTACAACAACCTGAACACTGGCGTACTCGAACAGTACCTGGAGGAGAAGAACCTAAACGAGTCATTCGAGGTTAGCCATTGGGACACTAGGAAGGTTCTGATCGGAGTTTTAATCGGCGCCTTGTTTAGCGGTGTAACGGCATACATAGGACTGAAAATAGGTCTAGCAGTATCCGCTGCTTGGTATGTCGCCTACCTCCTGGGGATGGCGCTGAAGTGGTCTCCCTCGGAAGTCAATATCGCAACAAGCGCCACTACGGGTGCGACACACGCATCAACTGGATTCATCTTCACCTTCCCAGCGATTTTCCTATTGGCGTACTCTGAGAATTACAAGGTCGGAGACGGATTCTTGGTGAGTTCTGTAGACACGCTCCAACTGGCATTCATTGGAATCATCGCATCAATGTTCGCAGGATTTCTCGGTGTCATGTATTTCATCATATTCAGGAGGGTGTGGCTCGTCGAAGATCCACTCCCAATGCCCGGCTTCGAAGCGACATTGAAGATGCTAGACATAGCATCTGATGTAAGCACCGGAGCTGCAGACACGGCAAGGGAGTCACTCAAAACCGTGGGAATATGGACCGTATTCACGATGGGCTTCATGTTCGTTATTGACTATCCGGTAAGGTGGGGGAAGAAGCTTGCCGGTGTCCCTAGCAGCATCGCAGATTGGATTTCCATGACGCTATCTGGTGGAGACTGGGGACTGGCCTCAGTATACACAGAGAGGTGGCTACACCAGCCAAGCAAGCTCGAGGGAGGCCATGCACCCTATGGCGGAATAACGCCCTATGAGCCAGGAAACCCATTCTCATACACCTTCCTAGGGATAGAGCTCAGCCCCACACTTCTTGCTATCGGATGGTTCATGAAGTTCAGGGTCGCGTTCCTTGTCAATCTAGGATCAATAGTCGCATGGTTCTTCCTGGTTCCATTAGTTGTAATACAAGACGTACCAGTTTACGATCCGGCACTAGGATCGTACGTCAATATTACTCAGTACGGGGATGCTACATCGGACCCATACTATCCAATTGTCCAGTGGAAGGCATTCTCATCAGTAGTGAGGACGATCGCAATTGGGGCGATACTCGGCGGAGGAATTTTCGGACTGGTGAAGATGGCTCCAACATTCGTCTCTATTTTCGGAGACATCTCATCCGCCTTTACAGGCGAGAGGGGAGAGGAGTTCATTGAGAACAAAGGCTGGTACGAATGGCCACTTACCCATATCCCAGTTTTCATGGGAATCTCATTCTTCGCGATGATACTGACTTTCCTGATTGGCGGATTTCCCGCCCTCCCATCGGCAATATTCGCGATAGTGCTGATTCTGACCACGTTCCTATTGGGAGCAATAGCTGTCAGGGTAATGGGCGAGACGGGAATAGAACCAGTCTCGGGAACCTCCTTCATCGTCCTCCTGATGCTCCTCCTGGTCTTCCTGAATGTCGACGTTGGCCTGAACAAGGAGGAATCCGTTCTTATCGCCCTGGTCGGAACAACTGTTTTCGGCTCAGCCATAAGCATGAGCGGGACAGTGGTTGGGGACTACAAGAACAGCCTCTATATCGGCAATAGGCCATATCACATCTCCAAGGGCAACATAATGGGAGTGGTCCCGGGTGCTATTCTCGGAGCTGCTGTTGCTATATTCCTGTCAAAGCTACTCGCAGATGGGACCATCGACCTACTTGCCCCTCAGGCAAATGCTTTCGCCTACTTCACCACAATTCTAGCGGAAGGGCAGGGCGATTGGGGCGCGCTCGCCCTTGGGTTTGCTCTTGGCGCATTCGTAGAATGGGCTACTGGGATGGGAACATCATTCGGACTGGGAATGTACCTCCCGACCCCAGCCACATTTCCGATGCTCATCGGAGGGGCAGCAAGGGATTGGTGGGAGAAGAGGAGACTGCAGCCAAAGGTCGAATCGATTAGAGCCGAACAGGGGTCACAAGCTGCAGAGAGAGGCAGAGCGCTGCTGTTACTGGGGACTTTCATGATAGCAGCCGGTGCATTTACCGGAGAAGCGTTCTATGGCGTGGAGGCTGCTATTCTAGCTGTCCTCGATGAGCAGATAGGGGGGATGGACAACTGGCCACTGATCAGATTCTCGGGCTTCGTCATACTCAACGCAATACTGGGTGCAATTATCTACGTCCTATTCAGGAAGGCCGGAATTCTGGGCCAGGACGGATCCACAGGAGGGGGAACTCCCTCTGACGATGTCATGGATGCTGAGCTGGCGGCCTGAATATGGTCCCGAAAGAATCCACACCGCTTCATGCCTACGCATTACTTGCTCTAGCGTTGCTCGCTGTCTCCAGTGCAGGTGCCGTGCTCCAGCAGATGGGCGAGGTCCCTCCCCTGCTCAGGGCATCATGGAGGATGCAGGGTACATCCTTGGTGCTACTGCCGGGTTTCGCCTATCAGTGGTTTAGGATGGACCGATCTTCAATTTCAAGAAACGACTGGCTCCTCATGCTCGCCTCTAGCGTATTCCTAGCAATGCACTTCGGAAGCTGGATCTGGTCCCTGGACAATACGAGCCTGGTGCACAGCCTCCTATTTGTGACTAGCCACCCACTTGTCGTAGTCGCCTTGATGCCCATTCTTGGGAATTCAGCCAGGAAGGGGCACATAGTAGGGGCATTAGTCGGTTTCGCAGGGGCTGCCATCACGCTGGGAGACGTCAGTGGGGGGGACGGAGTCACACTGATGGGAGATATGGCCGCATTCTTCGGTGCCGTCACTGTCGTTGGGTACCTATTCATTGGGAGGCATCTGAGGTCAGAGAGGGAGATCCCTGTTTTCGTTTATGCATTCCCAGTGACATTGTTGGCTGGAATATTCCTGGCGGCCTCTTCCATGGGGGTCGAGGGGACATCTATGTCAAATGCCATCCCTGAACAATCCGCCATAGGTTGGGCGGAGGCGGCATGGATACCCTGGATAGCTTATCTTTCACTGGGCCCAGGGCTATGCGGGCACACCGTTATCAACACCGTCCTCAAGTGGATTTCACCAATCATCGTCTCCATCACGCTACTGTTCGAACCTGTCATAGGGGGACTCATAGGGTGGCTCTGGACAGGTGAACTGGACCTAGGGATGTGGACTCTGGTCGGTGGACCCCTGATGTTGTATGGGGCAATAATGGTGACCCTTGAGGAGGGCAGGGACGAGGGTAGTGGGGAAGTGCATTCATGAACCACACTCCTGTCCCAATAACGTGCGCAAGCTTCCGCTCTTTATCACCAACGATGACGGCATAGACTCGGAGGGTCTGCTGTCCCTCGTCAGGTCCTTGCATAGACGTGGCCACCCAATTGTTGTGCTTGCACCTGAGAGCGAACAGTCAGCCACAGGAATGAAGCTGACACTCAAGAGCAATATGAGGTTCGTTGAACGAGAAGACCTATCGAAAGAGATTGAAATCGAAGGAGGCCCCCTTCTCAAGATGTTCTCACTTGACGGCAGCCCCTGCGACTGCGTTATCGTGGGAGTGGAGATGGTTTTGAAACGAGAGAAATTCATGCCCATGCTATGCGTTTCAGGAATCAATCACGGACCTAACGTCTCCGTTGACGTCCTACACTCCGGGACAGTCTCGGCAGCCCGCGAGGCCTCTCTGTATGGGATGCCCTCGATAGCAGTCAGCCTAGCAACCTACCAACACAAAAATTTCTCTCAATCTATAGCAGCAATTTCAAGGTTAATAGACGCATGTTCCGTCAATATGCCCGAATATCTCCCCAATTTCCTTAGGCCGGATGGAACCAAGAACATGCCAACCGGAAAGTCAACTAAGGACACAATAAGGTCCGCTTTCCATAATGGGGATATCCTGCTCAACCTCAACATACCGGAAGATTGGAATGGGATTTACAGGACTGTGGGCCTAGGCGCCAGGTGGTATCGAAGCGCCACCGACTCAATCAACAGCGAGGGTACAGGGGTGGCATTTGAGGTCGGAGCTGCCACTATCGACGAGGAGGACATCCCTGATACAGACTGCAATGCATTGAACTCCGGATGTGCCTCTATCTCCCCCCTGGGAAGTTGGCCCTCGAACCATCCCTTGGGGGTATCCGACAAGATATTGGAAAGCGCCTCCGATGAAGACAACGAGGGCCTGCCTAATTGGCTCCAGAGTCAATGATGTGATGTATTATCGCTATGCACGAGTGGCCTTGGAGCCAAGTACTGCCAAGTGAAATTCTTTCCATGGGCCCCAGTAATTCGACCTCACTATCAGAGAATGGCTGATCGTCAGAAAGGATGAATCCGATTGAGTCGCCACTAGGGGATCTCGTATCTAACTGCTCGCCATCAGCATCGAGTACAAACGCCCTGACCCCATCTCTTCCCCACTCTAGGAGAGTTTGCTCAATCCCCCCTCCCGAATGCCAGAGTCCAGTATGCAACTCGACATGCTGACCCAGGGGGGGAACAGGTTCCCTCAGAGCTTTGGCGACCTGACCTGCTATGGCCCTTTCATCCGGATGAACACCCCTAAGCCTTGAACCTTGAAACCAAATCCTTCTCGGCGGTCCAGGCCCTCCCATCAAGTGCAGAATAATATCAGTGTCATCTCGTATCCCGTGAGACTTGAATAGAGCAGTATTCACTGAACGAACTAACACATCCAACCTTCCCGAAGAGCCGGCTAAATCATTCAGATTGATTTTCCCGGAGGAAGGCGTTCGATGCCCGATAACCGCAAACCTACGCCTCATTGGACTACCTACATCGGTAAATCAACATCATCAATGTCGACCATTGATTGCATGTCCCTTCTGAATTTCCTGTTGCCCTTGATCATCTTCATCTGTTTCCTACTACGATTCCAGTGAGATATCAGCTCTTTCACGTCTTTTTCAGAAACGCCGGAGCCCCTAGCAATCCTCTTGATTCTACTAGATTTGAGTACTAACGGCTCATCCTTCTCATTCTGAGTCATCGAGTCCATGATTATCCTGAATTTATCCAGATTCCTCTGGATTTGTTGCTTCTGGCCAGTACTCATGCTCCCCATGCCGAACATCCCATCTGGAAGATGGGACATAAGCCTCTCCATGGTTCCGATTTTCCCCATCATTTCCATCTGCGTGTACATATCTGTAAGTGTGAATCTCCCTGACATCATCCTCTGGGTGAGCCTCATGGCTTCTTCTTGGTCTAGGTCCTCAGGAGTTAGATCAATTAGCCCCTTTATGTCACCCATTCCGAGTAGTCTTGAGATGAACCTATCAGACTCAAACTTCTCGAGATCTTGGACCCTCTCTCCTTCACCAACGAAAACGATAGGCGCACCAGTGGTTGCCACGGCACTAAGCGCACCTCCCCCTCTGGCAGTACCGTCTAGTTTCGTGACTATGGTGCCCGTGACGCCCACTAATTCGTGAAAGGTCTCAGCAACCGGTCCTGCAGCCTGTCCAACCTGTGCATCGATCACAAGGAATCTTTCTGTTGCATTTGCGGTCTCTGCTATACTAACCAACTCATCCCTGAGTTCTCCATCTAGGCTATCCCTTCCTGCTGTGTCAATAATCACGACATCTGCGTTACCGACCTTCCTTAGGCCATTTTTGACGATCTTAGCAGCATCCTTCTCATCAGGCTCCCCGTAGACTTCGACACCCGATCCCTCTAACAGTTGCGTTAATTGTTGGAAAGCACCAGGTCTGTGCGTGTCCGCCTCAATTACTGCAACTCTGACGCCATGCCTTCTTCTCCACCAGTCTGCAACCTTTGCCGTAGTGGTAGTTTTACCCTGCCCATATAGGCCAACCATAAGGACAGTCTCATTATGCGGCCTGATTTCTCTGGGTGGGCCAAGCAATCTGACTAGTTCCGTATAGATTAGATTCATCGCATGAGTTTCAAGTTTGGTCCCAGGGCGAGGCTCCTCCTCTATCATCCGCCGCTCTACTCTTTCAGTGAGCTCCTTGGTCTGCCTTACATTGAAATCGGCCTCTATCAACGCTCTCCTTAGAGACCGACTTAGTTCCTTGACCGTCTCCTCATCAACCTCCCTCTTCCCCTTCAGAAGGCCGACTGAGCCTAGCAGACGCCTCTTCAGCCCGTCCAGCGCCATGCTATCGGGTTCCCATCGAGTGGTTTGAACGTTATCTGAGGCAGATGCCCTCAAATGGCGGGTGCCATGCCAGAACATGGTCGCAGGGCTATGGCAAACTCAGGCCGCTTTCGCGATTGGCCTTCTCGGCGTGTTCATTGGTTGGAGGGGTTCAATGGCCAAGATGACCGGTTTTTTCGATTTAGCAGGCTCTGTCAGATACCTGCTCTACGGTATTGTTTCAGGGATGATATTGGCTTCTGCAGTTGACAGACTGATACTGGCGGGAATTGTCGAGAGCTCGTTGAACATAGCATCTGCCAGCGTTCTAGCATTACTCATCGCTCTTGCCGAAGCAGCATTGGTAATGTTCCTCTTGGGAAGGCCGAGAAACGTTGCATTACGAACATCCCCGCCCTTCGGTTGGACTCTGGGCCTGGGAATCGGCGCAATGCAGGCATCGGTCATTGCGTGGAGGCTTTTCGGAGATGAGCTAACAAACTCTGACTATTCCGGATTCTCTGCTATCTCGGTATCCCTGGCACTAGTGATAGCGGCTTCATCATGCATCGGCCACGCCATTCCAGCGGCATTTCAGGGTGCAATGATCCTCGACTCCAAGAGATTCTCGCCATTCTTGTTAGCTGCGCTAGGGCGAGCCTGCCTGACCATGACGTTGGTTTTGTCGATATATGCGCCTCTGGTTCTCATAGCTCCAGTAATCGCCATTGCAGCGTTATGGTCACCAGCTCACTCTAACTGGATACCTTCCGGACTAACTCCTGCAGCAAGGCAAGCATACAGGAGGACAACTAGGCAGTCTGAGAGGCATAGAAAGGCCTCAGAATCAAGAACTAGGGGCTCAATAGTGTATGACGATGAAGAGGGTCAGTAGTCGAAAACCCCCTGATTAAGGCGCATTATCGGACATACGTATGGCGCAGTATTATATTCGTACCGCGGAGGCATCGAATCGATGAGAGTAATCATCGCTGGCGCTGGAGAGGTCGGCCGTGGCGTCGCAGCCGCCCTAAGGCAGGAAAAAAGGAGCGTAGCACTCATTGACACAGACCCAACCGCGATAAATGAGTCCCAGTACCTTGATTGCCTGTTGGTCACAGGTAGCGTCCTATCCAGAGATTCCCTGTTAAGAGCCGGAATTACGGATGCCGAAATGATTGTGATGGCGACCAATAATGACATGGTCAACCTCTTGGCCTGCTCCTTCGCGAAGAAGGTCTACAGTGAGCAGGTAGGCGATAGAAATGCTTCTGGCCTCAAGGCGATAGCCAAGATCAGAAATCCCAATATTGAAGATCCAGTTAGGGGCGCAGGACCACTCAGTGGCTGGTCCCGGGCGGACCATATCGTCTGCGCCTCGGATGAGATAGTCGAGCAGCTTGCAGCAGGACTTCTTGCACCATCTATCGATGAGATCCTACCTCTCGGGGACTCTTCCTGGATTGCCGCCACTGAAGTCACTTCTTCATCGGCATTGATAGGGACAAAGACCGGTGAGGTAGGCGATATCTTCAGAGGAATGCCTTCTATCTATGCAATCAGTCCAGACGGTGAATCCGGAAGGCTATCCAATGGCAATGAAGTAATTCAGCCAGGTGATACGCTGGTTTTCGTTTCCAATTCGACGGATCAATTTGCGCAGGTTACCAGGGGCGTTGGGAAATCAGATCCCGATTTGAAGGAAAGGGCCCAGATAGCGGTTTTCGGAGCTAGCCAGTTCGGTATGAGGCTAGCCAGCTATTATCTATCGAGGGGGCACAATGTCGTAGTCATAGAACCGGATCTCGATGCCGCTAACGAGCTTGTCGGATCGACAGTCGGCAATAGTAAGAGATTGGATGTCATCCACGGGGACCCTCAAGATGAGGAGCTACTGAAGGAATTAGGAATAGATACCCACGATATCGCTGTGGCAGCTCTGGGGGATGACAATCTCAATATTGCAATCTCAATGAGGGCGAAGGACAAGGGCGTTCAGAGAACTGGTTTGGTTCTCAAGGACAGAGCCCTCGTCGAGGCCGTACAAAGAATAGGCTCAATCAACCCGGTAAGTAGGAGACAGGTAACAGTCACCTCAATTCTCAAATCCATCCACATGAATGTTCCCGGAACTTTCCAAGTCATTCCCACTGTTCCTGAAGTAATTTCAATTTCGGCGGAAGTCAGGCCCGAACATAGCTTCGCAGGCAAGGAGATCCCCAAGATTGAGTCCAAGTTAGGTGTCCGCGTGGCAATGGTTGACAGAGTTGATGAACACGGAGTTACTCAAATTATCGATCCTATTTCGATACAGACGATAGAGGCCGGCGACAGGATTTACCTGCTCCTGCTCAAGAAAGATCTGAAGAAGCTTGAGAAGAATCTCGGGAGCTGAAAATGCGCTGGGATGTCGTAGGTTTTGTATTGGGATGGACGATAAGAATAGTCGCCCTTCCTCTGGCTATTGTAGCTGCTTACAGTTGCTACCTGGCTGAATCAGAGGGATATGAGTTCGCAGCAAGGACGTATCTCCTGCCCCTTCTGATTGCAGCTGTGGTCGGTCAGGGACTGGTATCGCTCTCCAAAGGAGCAGATACTGCCTCAAGATTACGAGATAGGGAGGCGTTTGCATCCGTTGCCTTGGGCTGGATACCAGTGGTTCTTGTAGGCGCTCTCCCATATTGGCTTGGCGGGGTCTTCTATGGTCCGTTTCAGTTTTCTGACCCCGGCGTCGGGCTCTCTGATGTCCTACTCGGAGCTGTCCATTCGTGGTTCGAATCAATGTCAGGGTTCACCACGACCGGCGCTACTGTGATTGATCCCTCCACTAGCCCCCTCTGCCAGGGTGTCGCTGATTGCATAGGCTCTCAGCCAGAGAGCCTGATTCTTTGGCGCTCGGTCTCACAGTGGTTGGGGGGCATGGGGGTGATCATGCTCGGATTGCTGATCCTCTCCCAGGCACTGGGCGGAGGAATGACGCTAGCCAGAGCTGAATTGACCGGGCCCACACTATCTCGGCTGGGCCCCTCGCTCCAGTGGACCGCCAGAAGGCTATGGACAATTTACATCGTTCTGACTGTCATCGAGATTCTTCTGCTCAGATTCGTGGGAGAGATGACCCTGTTTGATTCTGTCAACTACTCTCTAACTACGATGTCATCAGGGGGATTCGGGACTACTGATGGGGGAATAATGTCATTTGGCTCCGCAACGATAGAGTCCATCATCATGGTATTCATGCTAATTACCTGCATCAATTTCAGTCTGCTCCACTTGATACTCGCAGGACGTTCAAGGGAGGCCCTTAGGGATGAAGAGTTCAGGGGCTATATCCTAATCATTCTAATCGCATGGCTGGCCATGTCTTTCAATCTACTCCGCTCCGGAGTTGAGGGGCAGGGGTTCCTGGAGACGATGAGGCATACGGCATTCCAAGCAATTTCAATATCCAGTACCGGCTACTCATCTGCTGACTTCGCTTCCTGGCCGGTATTCAGCCAGTTCGTCCTCTTGCTACTGATGATTATTGGCGCGTCTGCCGGCTCGACGGGAGGCGGACTGAAGGTACTCAGAATAAGAATAGCATTCGAGCTCTCGAAGAGAGAGATTCTGAGGATAATTAGGCCCAGAAAGGTAGTCGCAATACGCCTTAATGGAGAGGTTCTGGATGATGGCAGAATATGGACGGTTCTTGGAATGCTGAGTTCTTGGACGGTCCTTGTGACAGCATCCATGCTTGCTCTGGCCTTACTTGAGCCATCTCTGGAAATGACCGATGTCCTGTCAATTTCGGTTTCATTATTGGGTAATACCGGTCCAGCTCTTGGGGCATTCGGACCTACAGCAACTTGGGCAGCACTAAGTGAACCATCAATGGTTGTAGCTAGTCTTTTGATGTGGCTGGGAAGGCTGGAACTTCTAACCGTTCTCGTCCTTCTACATCCGAAAACCTGGGGCGGCGATTAGTAGGAATCAAGAGTGAATTGGGTGCCGTCACTGTTATCTGACTGCTTTTCATCACCGTCAACCACTTCCTCCGTCTCAATCACAGCCTCTCCCTCCGGCTCCCTTTCAGACTCATCAAAACTCTTGATGATACTCTTTCCCTCTCTGCTACTTTTCGGTATCCCGTGCAGTGCAAGGTGATCCTCCACACTCAGTCCGAGATTTACAGATACCGAGAAGTCACTCGGGTCTCCCCCCAGAGAGCCGTCGTGCACCGCTAGTAAGATTGGCCAGATTTCCTCCCTGAAGGATGACCTGCTAGTCGAAATGATATTTGCCATCTTCTCTACCACAGTTCTAGATCTCCAAGTCTCCCCTCCTCTGCGTAGGAAATCTGGAAAACCAAGGTAGGGGTCCGATGTTATTGGACTCTGTGACACTGCAGACTGAGAGGTCAGTGAAGATCCCCAATACCATGATCTGAAGGCCCTGTTCGTGAATTTAGTTGCCAGCGATCTATCTGCCATCTCCATGGCAGGACTAATCCTTCGGAGGCTCTTGGAGTCGAATACCGATTGGTTATTCCATGCAAACCATGCGAGCATCTGGTCAGGATCCTTGTCACTGTTAATCAATACAGCATTAGCCTCCTTCCCAGACTTGCTTGAGTAGACCTCCCTCATTGCCTTGAATACGTCAACTTGGACGTCTCTGACAGCCACCACAGACAAATCGCCTACATCATCCGAAGAAATATGCCCATCGCTAACTGAGCATAGTGCCTGTAGATCTCTGACCAAAGCTCGTAAATCGCCTGGGTTAGATGAAAGAAGCTGCTCCAATGCTCCCGGGTCGATAGTAAAGCCCTCACTATCGAGTACCCTGTGTGCAATTTTCCTCATATCCAAATTACCGGCCCTCTTGAATTGAACAAGCTCAGAGTGTGACAGGACCCTATCCCGATTCCTCCTCCAGGACCGTCCCGAACCCCATAGCCTCATTGGATCATTACAAGTCATTATCACTGGCTGCTCTGTTACACTTAGGAGCCTTAGGAGCTCGGCCTTTCCGCCAGAATCCCCGACCAGCACAGGCCCATCCTCCTCTTTCGA
>MDTG01416396.1_pt1 | contig 14558 bp, 13 predicted proteins | sample 811421 | NCBI WGS metagenome assembly MDTG01 (sample SAMN05326645, study PRJNA326480) | marine metagenome | isolation source: seawater | place: Pacific Ocean: South East | collected 2011
ATTTATCTGCAAAAGAGAGACGAGCGGTTTTGTTTAGGAACGACGACGACGACGACGACGGATCATCATCATCATCATCATCATCGTCATGTCTGCATCTCGGTACGGCCGTCACCATTTGAAGCGAGACCACGTGCACGCGTCGAAGCCTCTGAAACGCGCGACGGTGTTGTCGTTCCTCTTGGTGGTGTTCGTTCTTCCGTCGATATTGAACATCGAACATCGCGCGCGGAAACACAACGTCACGAATCATTCTCATGGGGCGAGCGGCGTCCAAACGAGAGAAGAGAATCGGAGAGAAAACGATCGATTGCAACACGAGTGGTGGAGAGAAGCGCAGGAAGGGCTGGGGAAAGTGTGGCACAAAGTGTTCGACGACGACGACGACGACGACGCGCTGACGAATGTGGAGGTGTATAAGCCGGACAAATTCGGCCATCAAGTGGCGAAGAAGACGCACGAACGCGTGATAGGAAATACAAACGAGAATAGAAAAGGGGAAGGGGAATTCAACTTAGATAAAGCGATAGCGGAAGAAATGAGCAAAGACGACGAAGACGACCGCGTCGAACGGACGACGTGGAACGGAGGTGTGCCGGTCGTGAAAGGACACAAGACGTGCGAATATTGTTCAAACAGAGGGGCGTGTTTGACAGAAACGACGTGCCAGTGTCCGGCGATTTACGAAGGCGACAGGTGCGAGAAACTGAGGGAGTTCGTCAACCATCCGAGTGTGATGAAAGGGTTCAAAAAAGGATTCGAAGGCGCGGGTTTGTTGGCGAAAGCGAACACGAAGAATAACATGCCGCTCATGGTGAGGAGAAATCCAGGGCAACCCGCGCACCCAGGTACGGATAAGGCGATGGTCACCGAGATTGGGAAATTGACGAGACAAAGCAGAGAGAAGTTACCGGAGGAAGACCCATTAGGATCGGTCGTGTTTGAAACGTGTGCGATTGTCGGATCCAGCGGTATTTTGTTGAAACATTCGCATGGCGCCGATATCGATTCTCACGACGTGGTTTTTCGATTCAACTCGGCAACGACGAAAGGATTCGAGAAGAACGTGGGTGCAAAAACGACGCATAGGATTACCAATTCTAGAAATTACGGGTTTCGAGAGTACGATTCCGAATGCGTCGTGCAACATATGCGTAACGAAATGTCGTTGGTGAAGATGTTCAAGAAACGCACCAAGTATCCGGGGTTGAACTTATTCGGCGTGCATCCGCAATTGCACGGGTGGGTAGATAAATCGTTTTCGTTTCTAGTTACCAGCGGTTTGTTTGGGGCGTTGATTGCCGCGCACAAGTGTGCCTCGGTGGATTTGTACGGATTTCAAGTTTCCAGACACCACGGCGTGCAATATCATTACTACAACGCCGCTGATGAACCAGCGAACGAAGAGAGAGACGGCGACGAATGGTTGGTAGTGAAGTCGTTAGTAGAAAGCAGGATTTTGCACTTTGCGGATCCGTGCATCATTGAGTGCCACGAGAGCGCTAGAGCGTGTTTGAAATGTCAGGAAGAACACGGAGATGACGTACATTTGACTCACCACGACGCGGGAGGTGATTCGTCGTACTCATCTTCTTCCTCGTCGTATGATGGAGGTGCGACGACAGTCAATAACGCACACGGAAACCGAGGACGACGAGGCGGTGGTGGTGCAAAACGCGCTTCGAGAAAGAGTCACGGCAGCCATGATTTCCAAAGCGAGTTTAGTAGTAGTAGTAGTAGTAGCAGTAGTGGTGGTGGTAATGGTGATGGTGGTATCAATAGCGATGGCGACGAGGACGACGTTTCTCACGAGACCTCGTCAGACGAGTTCACGCATTAATTAGGTGAAAGAATGTAACGATTTATCTTCCTCTCCACGGTGCTTTTTCCCTTGCTCTCGCTAGGTATATCTACATTATTAACTCTCTAATTACTACTAATAGTACAGCGCGTAGGCTAGAATTTCAATCGACCGCTGGTGTAAAAATCCCATATTTCGTCCCGTGCCGCCGAAAAAGCTATCTCTATGCATGGGAATAGAAGTAATAATACACTCCACCTCCTCCGATTGCTGCCAACGTCCCGCCAATCGTGAGTGCGATTTCCTTATACTTCAAGATCGTCCTCACGACAGTTTGCGCGAGCGTCGTGCGGAGAACTCTCTTCGCGCCTTTCCCGGCGCCTCGAAACACAATCACGCGCAGAGCTGCTCCTAAAGCGTCTAAAAACAAAAACGTTCGTCTGCGACTCCCTCGTTTTGCCATCCCGTACGCGAAACACGTCAAGGCTCCCGGGAGCACGAGTAAAATGCACGCGCCGTATTGCCGCATCAGCCTTTCGCTCCTTTGCACTGCAATCGACCCTTTCTTTTGTCGCACGTAGTTGACGATGTCTTTCCCATGCCATCGGCCGCTGAAGAAGTACAGGCAGTCTTCCATCACTCGTCTCACGATGCCTATGAGAATAAACCGGAGCAGCGACACGTTCGCGGCCGCCGCGAGGGTTAAGTTCACGTCGTTCGCGTTCATCAGCAGTAACAGCGTTGGCATTTGGCCTAACGCGACGATGAAGATGTCCGCGAGTTTCCCGACGACGTTCACGACCGATATCAAGAACACGCACTGAGAGAGGGTCAGAAGCGGCGCCTCTTTTCTTCTCGCCCGAGATCGCGTGGTGACGACCATCTCTCGATCGATCAATCGAACAGCAGCGATCGGATGGCTGGATACAAGTCTTTTAAAACAAAAGCGGCGGGAATTTTAAATGCCGAATGTATATGAGTATGTGAGGACGACTTTTTGGATTGCACGCGTACGGCCCGTGTTGTTGTTAAAATATAAAATAAGAATCGCATTTTTAATATTCATAACTCTAACTCTTGATTGACTTTGCGTTTCCACTTGTCTGAATTTTCGTATGCGTTTGCAAAACTTAATCCGTCGCCGTCGATGCTACATCCCGGGAAAAACCAGTATCGCATCTTCGCGCCTAAAACTTCCCTTAAATTTCCGCTCAATCCGAGACTGTAAGGATGTGTAATCGTGGTGCTCGTGGTGGTTCGAGTTACTTTACCACCATTGCTATCACTTTCACCACGCGCACTCGAGGTTTCGCCGTTCTCGTCGATTGACTGCGTCAACGTTACTTTCGAACGTACGCCTTCGTAATGTTCAATCGTCGTGCAATTCCTCGACGTTAACCACACGTGCCATGTGAACAACAAACCAATCGCTATCAACAATGGAAACGAAATCATTAACGCTGCCACTTCACATATCGCGTCCCAATCCCACGCCCCGCTAGTACTACTATTCCCTGCCGCCGAATTATTCGATATTTTCTTCTTTCTATTATCGCTTTCGCTCGTCACCATATTCCAACTCAGAATCATCGCCGAGTGTCCAACCGCCAACACCGCGTAAAACAAAAACAAGAAAAACGCCTTATAATTCTTATGCCCGACGCAATTATTAATCCACACGCAGTGGTGATCCATCCTCAACACGCACTTCTGGCACACTCGACAGTGATGCGCTCTCGGCGGTTTATATGCGTTGCACTTTTGACAAAACCGTTTCAAGCCTTTCCCTTTCCGCTTCACTTCCCAAAAGTTATTCCCGTCTTCCATGTCCGGTTGCCACCCGTCCGGCACTTTCCCAGCTTCGCACAGTACCGATGCCACGTATAAACCCAGCGCGAGCGACGTCGTTGCGAACAACACCCACCGGTGTATGGTTCCGTTCACGCTCGTCTCCAATCGTCGCCATAACACGACGCGCGTCGTCGTGTAATACAGAAACCCAAACAGGAAGAGCACGACCGCCACCGGGAGCGATGCCTTCTGCCACACCTTCCTCACCACGCGCCGAACGCGCTGGCGTCTCGTCGTCGCTTTCGGCGAGCCGATGATCGTTGTCGGCGTCTGCATCGACCGCGTCGTCGTCTCGCCTACACCGCTGGGTCGTGTCGTTATTGCTGTTCGTACTGCGTCTTGAGTTGTTCTTTTACTTCAGGGTTTTCCCGCACTTACACGCGCTCCCGCATTTGCATCCGCTCCCGCACGAGCAATCCCTCCACGGGCACGCATCATCATTTTGTGACTTTGATTGCGTTTGCGTTGGTGTCGTCGTCTTTTTTCGCGTCGCCAAAACCGTCGTCGCGAGGCTTGTTTTCGATGATGCATCAGAGCCATCGCGATGATGGGTCGGCTTCTTCTTCGTGAACCCGAAAAATCCCATCACAACAGCAGAGAGAGGCGTTTTATTATATAAAAGTTCTTCTTTTGGATGCACGAGAAGAAGACGCAAAAAAAAAAGCGACGACGACGCTTCTTTTTTCCGCAACAATAATAATATAGGTCGAGGGAGGAGGGGAGGAGACAAAAGTCTCTCTTCTTTTTTATTATATCTGCGGTGGTGGTGTGGTGTTGGGTTTTGATGTGACGATGATTCCGGATTCGAGAGAGAGAGAGAATTGGATTCCAAAAACAATCAATCATTTTTATCATTTTTACCATTTATTAGACCAGTTCTTAAATTACCTACTAAATATGAAACCCTATACTAGTCTTTTAGGGGTGTTGTATAGTTTAGAGTATCATAAGAACTTTGAATGTAAGAACTGGTCTTATCACTTTCATCACGTGGTGGTGGTGGTGGTGGTGGTGTGAGTGGTCTGCCGCACAAAAAAAGGAGACACCATCATGATGCACGTGGCGTCGTCGCGACAAAACGTGGGCCTCGGGGGGGGGCTTTTTCTTTCGAAACACCACCAACACCAACACCAACGACGACGACGACCATTAGTAGTAGTAGTACGTCAAAGTCGTTTACGTCGTCGTACTCATCATCGAGGATGCATCGTCGTCCCCGTGGTGTGTTGGACACAACGGAGGAGGCGAAGGAGGCCTTTGGGGAAGACGACGAATAATGCGAGCGAAAAGGAAGAGCAGAGCGCCTTTTTTACCACCACCAGCAGCAGCAGCGACGAGGAGGAGGAGAAGAAGAAGAGGAACAACACGAAAGATTTGGAACTTCCGGAACTCGTGTTCGGGGCGGCGTCGACGTCGTTCGCGATGACCGTCGATGCAGTCGCGTCTGGGGTCGATTTCGTGCAAAAAGTCACCTCGACGAAGAAACCTTCGAAAGCGTATCCGCCCGGACCAGATTTCGATAGCGCGATCGAGATGGGACAAAACCCACTGAAGTTTATCGAGAAAGTGAAGAGCCGATACGGACCTGTTGCCGGGGTACGATTGGCCGGGGAGAACGTGGTTGTGGTGTCAAAACCAAGCGTCGCGAAACAGGTTTTAATCGACGACGAGGCGAGCTTTACGAAGAAAGGCACCGCGTTTTTCCCGTCTAGTAGATTAGCTGGAGATGGGTTACTAGTAACAGACGGGGACGTTTGGAGGTCACAGAGGAGATTATCGAACCCGGCGTTTCGAAAAGCCGCGGTAGAAACGTACGCAACAGCGATGAATGAGTGCATCGAAGAAACCATTCGCACGCGATGGCGAACAAATGGAGTGAGAGACGTGTACGAGGATTTTAACGAGGTGACGTTACAGGTGGTGTGCAGGACATTGTTCGGAGAAGACGCAGTTGGAACCAAAGGGAAGGAAATCGTCGACTCGATTCGAGTCGCGTTTGAGTATTTCGCGAAGAGAAGCGGCGGAATTGAGATGATATTTCCCGATTGGTTTCCTCTGCCCTCGAATATCTCATTCAACAACGCGGTGGATCGGTTAGATAAAGCCGTGTATGCGATAATCGATAAACGATTAGCGGAGATGGAGGAACCATGCTTCATAGCATGTTCGACGGACGGGATGGATTTACTCGATCGACTATTATCGGCGTCGTTGGACGATTTAGTGAAGGACGAGGAAGATCGAGCGTTGAAACGAGCGACGACGACGACGGCGAATGATAACAAAAAAAAAATGTCCAGGAAACAACTTCGCGACGAAGTGATGACTTTAATAGTCGCCGGTCAAGAAACGTCCGCGATAGTTTTATCCTGGGCGGTAGCATTTGTCGCCAAAGATAGATATTTCGGCGAACGCATAGCAAAAGAAGCAACGCAAGCACGCGTTTTAGCCGCCAAACGGATAAAGAAAGTACCTCCAGGAAAAGAACAAGAAGAGTGCACGATTGCGGAAGAAGTCATAGACGACGATGGTTATTGCAAAGAACCAGACCTGGACGTTATCGCGAGAACCGAGTTGACATTTGAATCCATCAAAGACTTACCATTCACCGAGGCTATCATTTTGGAAACCATGCGTCTGAAGCCTCCGGCGTACATAATCGGTCGCTCAAACTCCATCTCGGACGTTCACCTGGGCGAGAATGACAAATACGACATTCCACGAGGCTCGACAATCCTGGTAAGTCCGTATCTCGCGCACCGCGACGGGCAATACTGGTCCAAACCGAACGAGTTTGACCCGAGTCGATGGCTTGCCATCGATCCAGACACGAATGAACCGTACTCGCGAACCGCCTTGAGAGGTATGGGGTACAAAGACACCTACTTCCCGTTCGGCGCTGGACCGCGAGTGTGCATCGGCGCGCAATTCGCCATTTTAGAAGCTATTCTACTCCTTGCATGTTCGTGCGAAAAAAGACAGTTTGATTTAATCGATAATCGGTTCCCCCGCGACGCCGCCGGAATCACGTTACGTCCAGAGAGTCCGGTAAAAATGAAAGTGTCCTCCCGGAGAAGAACTCTTTAATAATGCCGGACATTCTGTTGCTGTACTTGCACGCGTAGTAGTCGTAGAAAGAGGATAGATAGATAGATAGATAGATAGAAATAGAGCGCGCGCGTGCAGTATATCTCAATGTAACACCATACGAAAGCCTTCGCCGCTTCAAAGAGAAAAAAAGGTCTCAGACGAAGATAACACATGATTCGGCATTTTTCATTTTCCCCAAAGCGACGCGCGTCCACCGCACAAAACCGTCGTGTCTGCGCGTGACACGAGGTGGGACACGGGTAAGACTCCTCCTCGAGTCACAACGGGTCGTCGTCCGAATCGTCTTTGAGCCGTTTTTTGCTGATATATATATATATATATCCGTATCCAATCGCGTCAAAGTCGTTCGCGACCACAACCACGCGCAAACCTCACTCTAACGCGCAAAAAAAAGGCATCATCATGCCCGCGTCGCGTTCCGCCTCGTCTTCTCTTCTCCTCGATCGCGTCTCGACGACGACGACGACTTTTAGGAGGATGAGGAGAAGCGTTTTTCGACGCGCATCCAGAGTGGTGGTGTCTCCAAAGGCTGAGACGACAACCGAAGAAAAAGAGACATCATCATCATCATCTTTGGAAGAGCGCGTGGCGACGGTGCCGTACTTCAACGACGCGCGAGCAAAGCGAGTGCTCGTCGGGAAAGCCGGTTCCGAGCTCCTCGAGAGGCGGAACTGTAGGGACTTTATCGCGCTTCCCAACGAAGAGAACTCTTCGGCGCTCGTGAAGCTTCGAGAGACGATCGACGAAGGGTGGCAAAGGCACGAACTGCAAGGATACGGGCACGCCTCGCAATGGCCGGAGATTTTTGAGCGCGCAGAATGCTTGATTCGAGAACAGTTTCCGCAGTTCGGAGAGGAGTGCGAGATTCTTGCAGGGACTGGGTGGTTGGAGGACGAATCCGAAGCGATCGATTGGGTGATTCGAAGACCGGAGAAGCACGTCATCGCGAGCAAGATTCCCTTCGCGAAGAGAATGCACAGAGACCCAGACAGCTGGACGAATCCGTCGACGTCGCAGAGACCGAGAGAAGGATGGACGAAACTCTCTATGCAAGACATAGAACGGTATCAGTATCGGTTTATAAACGTGCATTTGATAACGAGCGCGCTAGATCCAACGTATAACGCGTGGCAGAGTCCGTTGGTGGTGATGTTACCGAGGGAAAGCGGGAAGCGCGAGTGGCCGTTTGAGAAGCAAACGCTAACCATGACAGAAGAAGGCGCTAAAGATGAAAGTAAGCTCGAGGGCAAAAACGGGATAAATCCATTCAGTTGGATAAAGGGTGGTAACAGATTAACGCGCTTTGCCCACAAAAAAGAAGATAAACCTCCACAAAGCGACGTGATCGTCGAGGAGACGGATATCAGCGATTTCGAGTTCCCGGAGCTTACCCATAGTGACGAACAAGAATTTGTCACGAATGGAGCTTTATTGTTTGACTCCTTCGATTGTTGGCACGGTGCCGCCGCATGGTGCGAAGACAAATCGTTCAAGAAAAAGCTCACGGACATTGACCCGAAAGGTCGGCAACCCTTTCACTCCGCTCGATGTTCCATAGAGATGCGCTTTCGAGTGCGCATCGACCAACAAAGTAAACAAGGCAAGGCGTCTCCAAGCGTTCCCTGGGGTCCATTTTCTAGCGCCGTGCGCTCTGGCAAGTTCGTTGACGCGCGCGCCCTTCGCGATTCCGAGGCCCGGTACGATCTCAACAAAGGCCGTCAAATCTGAACTCGGGTCACACGGGCGAAAAGAGAAGAGAAGTATTATTCAAATGCATGTAAAATAATGTAAAAGTAGTTGAAATATTCGCGCGGGATGTAAACTCACGCTGTATATACAAGAGTAATAGAACGCACGATCGTTCGTTCGAGATTTCTAAGAAGCCAAATACAGTAAAATTTCTCCCTTCGTCCCTCTCATCTCCACTCAGTGGGTTCCATCGTCGCCGTCTGCCGGCGCTACGTAATCCCATCGTTCTTCCTTACCCATGCCAGCTTCAGTGCAAGAAGGACCAGGCGTTTGCATGGCGCATTTCCTCTTCTCAATTGCGTTACCCATTCCGTCGTATTTATATCCCGCGCAGCACATGTGCAACGACTTCCATTCGCCCATGTGTTTGACGACTTCCCAATCGTGTAAAATGTCCGTCGTTCGACTGCAAAACGTTGCGTACGTAATCGGCAACGGTTGGATGTTCAAAGTGTACGGCTTGATGTTCAACTCTGTATCGCCAACTGACGCTTGTTTCGCGGCATCGTGTAAGACGTTCTGTTCCAAGCCGCAGTTCGGCGTACACATCACGCCGTGTGCTAAACTAGTTTGTATCCATCTCGAGGTACGTTCAGACGCTTTGTACCACATTTGACCAGAGTTGAAGTTACTCTCCTTGGCGTGAACGCCGTCCAAGTATTGCTTCGTCCACCCAGGGCCGTTCGTGTATGCTCCGTGATAATCCATGTAATCCTCTTGGAACATGGCATCGACGTTCGATTGGGACATGAACGAGTTCGTTTCTGGCACGCTAAAAAGCACCACGTCGGCGTCCACCATGAACATATTCACGCCGGATCCAACAACCCCCAACGAAATCTTCTGTTTCATCCACGTAAATCTCCCATACGCGGTATTCTGGTTCGAAGAATCTTTCGGAAACTCTATGTTATTATACCCATCGCTCGTGGCTTGTTCGGTACACGCCGAATCCGCGCACACGACCAAAAATCGCTTCATAAAACAATCCTGGTCTTTTAAATTTTTCACGACCAGATTGAGATTGTGATAGAAAGCATCTCCGGACGTGTACGTCGTTATGATCGTGTTTGGTGCCACGCAACTGCTCGATTGCTCTGCCAAATTCTTCGCTTTTGCGCCCAAGGTGGAAAAAAAATCGCACTCTTTGTATCCCACGGCAGCATCTTGGACCTCTTCCCCATTGTGCAACAGCTTTGTTCTCAAGTCGTCGTCGACGTACGGGCCACAGGATGGTAATCCGTCCGCTTCACCGAGAAACGCCACTTTCTGAGTTGCAGAAGAGGGCGCATTTTTCTGCTTATCGTACACGTTTATCTTCCCTAAGGTGCCAATACCGGCGAGTAACAGAGCGCAGGTGGTCGCTTTCACCGCTTTCTGGATGGCGACGGAGCCCGACCCCCCATCGGCATTTCTTTTTAAAGAGATCAGGCGTTCTTTTTCTTCCTCGTTTCGTGTGTTCGAAGAAAAGAACATGGTACGGTTCGTCGCGAAAGCGCGTGGCTCGCGTTCTTTCTTTCTCTTTTTCTCTCTCTCTCTCTCTCTCTCTCGACCGCGCGCGCGAGAGAGTAATAATGTGTTGCGATAATACGTTTTCGGTGGAAAGGAAATTAAAGAATGAATAATAAAAGTCGAATTTTGGTGTTACACATGTGTACATCCCAAGAGACCTTAAACAACAGGTTTTTTCCCTTCTCCCCAACAAAAGAAGAAGACCAAAAGACGAAGAAGAAAAAGGAGGAGAAGACGATTTATCCATCTCGGATGAGATAAAAAAAAAGTGGTCATCATTTACGCGCGCGCGTCTTCACCCCGTCGCGACACTCACGCACTCCGTTCGACCAAAAACTCACGCGAAGTCATACCAATGCCAGCTTTTGCATCGAACGCTCGAATCGCAAACTGCGCGGCGAAAGCGTCGTATGGCCGATTCCGAAAATCTTCTTTGTCTCGTGCCTCGGCCGCCAAGACCTCTTCCTCGAGAAGGGGTGTCTCCGTCTCTGCGGCGGTGAAGGCGACGGAGTTGGACATCAACACCAAAGTCTTCACCAAAGAAATGGTCGATGTTGCCGGAGAGCAAGAATACATCGTCCGTGGTGGCAGAGATAAGTTCTCTTTGTTGCCGGCGGCGTTGAAGAGCATCAAATCCATCGGCGTCATCGGGTGGGGGTCGCAGGCGCCTGCGCAGGCGCAAAACTTTCGCGATTCATTGGCGGAAGCCGGGTTGGCGGACCAAATTTCCGTCTCTATTGGTTTGAGACCAGACTCGAAGTCGAACGAAGAAGCGAGAAAGTTGGATTTTACGGAGGAGAAAGGTACTCTCGGAGAGACGTTTGACGTGATTTCGAAGTCTGATTTGGTCATGCTTTTGATTTCGGACGCCGCTCAAGCGAAGATGTACCCGAGAATTTTGGCCGCAATGAAGCCAGGATCGACGTTGGGTTTGTCCCACGGGTTCTTGCTGGGTGTTATGAAATCCGAAGGTGCGGAATTTAGAAACGATATCAACGTTGTTTTGGTGGCGCCGAAAGGTATGGGTCCATCGGTGAGACGATTGTACGAGCAAGGGAAGGAAGTGAACGGTTCGGGAATTAACGCGTCATTTGCCGTGCACCAAGACGCGACTGAAGATGCCACGGATGTCGCGTTGGGTTGGTCCATCGCGTTAGGTTCACCGTTCACGTTCGCGACGACTTTGGAGATGGAATACAGATCGGATATCTTTGGCGAGAGAGGTATTTTGCTGGGCGGCGTACACGGCATCGTCGAGTCTTTGTACAGAAGATACGTTCGAAATGGCATGTCCAAAGAGCAAGCTTTTAAAGAGACCGTGGAATGCATCACTGGTCCCATCACGAAGACGATTTCCACCAAAGGTATTAAGGCGGTGTACGATGAATTGATGTCCACGCCGGCGATGAAAGAGGAGTTTATGAAGGCATATTCGGCGGCGTACGCGCCGACGAAGGATATTCACTACGAGTGCTACGAAGAAGTGCAATCGACGAACGAAATCAAGTCGGTGTGCATGGCGGTTGAAAGATTTAAAAACTTTCCTATGGGTAAAATTGACGGGACGGAAATGTGGAAAGTTGGGGAGAAAGTTCGCGCGGAGAGAGTAGAATCGGAGATTCCCATCAATGCCACGACCGCGGGTGTGTATTGTGCGTGCATGATGTCGCAAATCGACACGTTGCGCGAAAAAGGTCATTCCTTTTCGGAAGTGTGCAACGAGTCCGTCATCGAGGCGGTTGATTCGTTGAACCCATACATGCACGCGAGAGGTGTTGCGTATATGGTTGACAATTGCTCATACACGGCGAGATTAGGGAGCAGAAAGTGGGCACCGAGATTCGATTACAATTTGGATCAACGGGCGTACGTCGACTTGGACAACAACAAAGGCATCGACAAGGAATTGGAAAGCCAATTCTTGAACTCCCCCGCGCACATTGCGATCCAGAACTGCTGCGCTTTGCGACCATCGGTTGACATCTCGGTCCAGTTTGGCGTTGGCCAAGCCAGAGAGCTTGAAAACATCGACATGGGTTTGGGTAAGAAGTAAGAGGTTCTTTTTGGTAATGTTTAGAAACGAAGATAATGATATTTTACGAACAAACCCCGCCCGTGATCGTCTCTTTGTCTCTTTCTTTTTCTACTCGCTACATACAAATCTACGTCTAAACGCGCGAGGATTTAAAACGGAACGTTCCCACCTCTCCCCCATCTCTCCTCCTCTCTGTTCGCGTCGTCTCCGTCTCCGTCGTCTGCGCCTCCCAAACCCGCGTGTCCCCCTTCTCCTCCTCCTCCTCTCCCCGTCCCGTTGTTCATGAGCGCGCTCGTCGACGCGACACCAATCGCGGACGACGCGGTCGCGTAGTCCATCGCGTCCATCGCGGCCGAGGACAGACGCATGGACGTCGGAAGGTCCACTTCGTCCACGGGGAGCGACTCTTCCAACCACCGCTCGTCCACGACGTCGAGCAGGTGGCCAGGGAGCTGCACTTTTCCGTCGTCCCCAAAGCCGCCGCCCATTATTATTATTATTTTGATCGTCGTCGTCGTCGTTTACGTCGTCGTCCAGGTTGCGCTCTCTCTCTCTCTCTCTCTCTCTCTCTCTTCTTCAAATGTCAAAGGCAAACAAGTAAAGTGTGTTTTTAAAGTGTGCTCGAATACAGTCTTTGGTGGTCCTTTAATAAATGGGAGCGATCGATATGTACACACTGAAGAAGAAGAAGAAGAATGGGGATTTTTTTGAATTTTTTTGTGCTCCGAACACAAAACGAACGCGAAGAAGAACGCAAAAGCTTCTAATAAATGCTTTTTTGTCCAAAGAGAGGCTTTCTTCTTTGGCGTCGGTCATGTGCTTTGCGCGTGTGTCTTTTTTTGTCTCTTTTTTTGTGACATCACTTGTTTTTTAATTTCATTTTTATCATTTTTATCAAAACAGTCAAAAAGGTGAGAAAAGACGACGACGACGACGACCAAAACGTATGGAGTTTAATACTCTTGACGTGTCAAGAGCGGGTGCCACGTTTCGAAAAAAAGAGCACTTTTGTTTTGTTTGGTCAAAATGGCACTCAAAAAAAAAGGACTATAAAAACGCGTGGCACGAAATACGTGCGCAGAAAAAATCATCAATCGCACTCGCTCGCTCTCGAAACGTCAAAGTCGTCGTTTAGAAGAAGAAGACAAAGAAGCGCGAGGAGTTGGGGTGAGGGGTCGTCTTTGAGCGACGAGGAGACTTTTTCGTTTTTTACGGGGACTTTATGTTTTCGGAGACGTTCAGGACGGTCGTGGCGTCGCCGTACAATCATCATCAGACCATCATCATCGGGGGGGTCGTCCACCAAAACACTAATAATGATTACTTCGAAAAGGCGGCGACCGCATCGTCGTCGTGCGGGGCGTGCGGGGCGAGCGCAGGAGGGCACGGGCTCGGGCGCGATGCGTGCAATGTGCAGAGCTCTTTGCTGACGAATGTTGTTCGGAGAAGAGAAGCGTCGATGACGTCGTTTACGTCGTCCTCTCAATCATCATCATCTATGATGACTGCGTATTCCTCTGCCGAACCGCCTTCGAAAGCGGTGTCGTTCGCGAAGGACGTATTCGCGGGAACGTGCGGTGGGATTACGGTCACGTTACTTGGACACCCATTTGATACGGTAAAAGTTTTGTTGCAAACGCAAAGTTCGACGAATCCCGCGTATTCCGGAGCGGTCGATGCGGCGACGAAAGTGTTAAAATCTGAAGGTATCGGTGGTTTGTATAAAGGCGTGATGTCGCCGCTCGCCGGGCAGATGTTTTTTCGAGCGACGTTGTTTTTTGCCTACGCGAGAGCGAAAGAGTTCGTTGGCGTGTCTCCGGACGATCCTTTGAGTTACTGTAAAGCCGGGGGTTTAGCGTGGTTAGCTGGGTCGTTCTTTGAATCGCCGATTGACTTGTTCAAGAGTCAATCGCAGCAGCAAATTTTACGAGCGAAAGCCGATCCGAGTTATGTGCCGCAATCGATGGGGGCGAGTGTGAAGGATGCCGTGAAATACATGGGCCCAAGAGGTCCGTGGTATGGGATGGGAGCGACGTTGGCAAGAAATTTACCGGCAGGTTCCGTGTATTTTGGGGTGTTTGAAAACACGAAGAATTGGTTCGCGTCGAGAAACGAAGACGGGAAAGCGAGCAACGCGGAGATTTGCTTCGCCGGAGGATTGGGTGGGATATTTTACTGGTCGTTCTTCTACCCAATTGATGTGATTAAATCCGCCGTGATGACAGATAAGTTGAACCCAGCCGAGAGACGGTTTAATGGGTACGGGGATGCCATGGGGGCGTTGTATAAAGAAGGCGGCTTTGGGAGATTTTATAGAGGATTGTTTCCATGTTTGTTGAGAGCGAGTCCAGCAAATGCGGGTATGTTGTTCACGGTGGATTACATAAGAAGACTTATAGATTAGGCACATACACAGAGAGAGAGAAAGAGAGAAAGAGAGAAAGAGAGAAAGAGAGAAAGAGAGAGAAGAGAGAGAAGAGAGAGAAGAGAGAGAAGAGA